>OBJA01000043.1_pt1 | contig 126027 bp, 98 predicted proteins | sample 1519751 | NCBI WGS metagenome assembly OBJA01 (sample SAMEA3881238, study PRJEB22517) | soil metagenome | biome: lake sediment; feature: soda lake sediment; material: sediment, water from around vicinity | place: India | collected 2013-12-23 | depth 3 m
CCAAATTAAAGTTTTTTTAAAAATTTTTTGAAAATGAGGGTTACCTTTTTCCTGTTTTCAGAATATATATACAAGAATGTGTGTTTTATCAAGTTTAACGAACTAAATTTATTACAATGAAAAGGTTTTTTACTACAAACGGGAAAAAGAATGTTGCAGGTTTTGAAGTATTGTCAGCCAATGAAATGTTAAAGGTACGCGGTGGTACAAATACAAAACCAGGATCCCGTGATAAAGATCAGTATGAAACTGAAGGCAATTAATTTCTTGCTTCATTATAATTCCAGATAATTTTTTACGAGGTTGATTTCGTTCGACCGTCTGTTATTTCTCGAATCTTTTGCCACTGAAAAGGGGATAGGATGTGAAGGTGCATTCAAGTGCTCCATTGTAAAGTGTCAGCTTTTGTGATGGCTTCAGGCCTATATTTTTCAGGTATTCGCCTGAAGAGGTTAGAATCCACGCGGTATTGCCGGCATAATGGAACTTCAGCTGCTGGCCAATCATTGTATAAAGGGCAGCAAGGTTATCCTGTACAAGCCTTTCACCATAAGGTGGGTTAATCATAATAGTAGCATTGTTTGTATTCAGCTGCAAATCCTTCATATCGGATTGCTGGAATACGATGCTTGAAAATACCCTGGCCCTGCGTGCATTGGTCTGGGCCGCCAAAATGTTTTCCCTCGAAATATCAGAAGCATAAATTTTAGCTTTGAATGGCTTTATCTGCTGTTCCGACTTTACTTTTTCAAGCAGCTGGTCGTTATAACCCTGCCAGTTCTCGAATGCAAATGATTTCCTGAATCTTCCTGCCGGAATATTTTGTGCAATCATGGCAGCTTCAATGGGCAGTGTCCCTGAACCACACATCGGATCAATGAAGTCGGTTGAGCCATCCCATCCTGAAATCAGGATCATACCTGCTGCAAGAACTTCACTCAGCGGAGCCTTTCCCTGGGCAGTGCGGTATCCCCTTTTATGCAGCGATTCGCCGGAGCTGTCGAGTGACAATGTGCAGTTGTTCCTGTTGATGTGGACATGGATAAATATTTCGGGAGTTTGTGTGTCCACACTTGGTCTCTTACCAGTCTTTTCACGAAAATAATCAGCAACCGCATCTTTTACTTTCAGGGAGGCAAACATTGTATTTGTGAATTCCTTTGAATTGGAGACTGTACTGTTGACCATGAAACTCTGGTTGATGGCCATATATTTGATCCAGTTAACTTCCTTGCACCTGAGATAAAACTGGTCAATATCCTTAAACTGGAATACCGCTATCTGGCGGAGCACCCTGAGGGCAGTCCGCAGATTGTAATTTGATTTATACACAAGTTCAAGATTGCCTTCGTAGTAAACAACCCGGCGGCCTTCTTCTACATTTATGCCTCCAAGGGCTTTGATTTCTTTTGCCAGTACAGGCTCAAGGCCTGCAAATGTTTTTGCAGCCAGCTGATAATTTTCCAAAATATTATATTTATTATTAGATTCCCAATCCTCCTGTGAACGTAATCTCCTTATGACGTGACTGAATCACTTTGGAATGAGGGGGCAAATCCTGGGTTACCCACACATTTCCACCAATTACTGAACCTTTGCCAATAGTTATCCTCCCAAGAATTGTAGCCCCTGAATAAATTACAACATCGTCCTCAACAATCGGATGTCGCGGTATTCCCTTTATTGGGTTCCCATCTTCATCAAGAGGAAAACTTTTTGCACCAAGGGTTACACCCTGGTAGATTTTCACATTGTTGCCGATAATGCTGGTAGAGCCAATTACTACACCTGTCCCGTGGTCGATTGTAAAGCTTTCCCCAATTTCTGCCCTGGGATGGATGTCGATGCCGGTTTCACTATGCGCCATTTCAGAAATATACCTGGGAATGAGAGGTACCTCCAGTTCAAGTAATTTATGTGCCATCCTGTAATTTGATATGGCCCTGATGCCGGGGTAGCAGAAAATAACTTCGCCCAGGTTCCTGGCCGCGGGGTCACCCAGGTAGGTGGCTTTTACATCAGTCACCAGCTTGCGCCTGATTTCAGGCAGATATTCGATAAATTCAACAGCTATTTCCCGTGCCCTTGCAGAATGTTTTTTTACTTTATCGCCATTTTCATCCTGGCATTCAAAACACATTCCAGCCAGGATTTCAATGTTCAGCAGTTCACATAACTCATCGACATAAACTCCCATGTAATGACGAATTGTATTTGGACGGAGTGATGTATTTCCAAAATAACCCGGAAACAGGATTTCCCTTACCATATCGATTATCCTTTGCAGGTTCACAATTGAAGGAAGAGGTTCCCCTAACCGGTGCTCATGGCAAACGACATCGTAGGTGGCGGGGTCACTTAATGATTTGATGGTTGTTGATAATTTAAGATCAATTTCGTGGGAAGTCATTGTCTGTTTATTTAATTCGGTATACAAATTTATTGATTTCAGCTGAATTATTGGCTGGGATAAAAAACAAGTTACTGGTGCTTTGGTTTATTATTGCCGGCAAGTTCAAGGTAAAACAGTGCATTGTGAAACCTTTCCCTGTTTAAGCCCTTTACCGTACTGTATTCAAACCCGTAATGAATAATATTCGCGATATATTTCTGTTGCAGGTAATTTCTTTTCTCTCCACCATTTTCTCTGACTTTATCGGGCACCCATGGCAGATCAGTATCACAGACAAGGAACATATGAATATCCGTATTTCTTATCTCATGTTCGAGCCAATGGGGTACAGTTTGGAACACTTCCTCAAACCAGATTTTAGTAATAATCAGCCAGGTATCAGCAAAAATGTATTCGGGGTTCATTTTTACCGCTTCCTCCAGTTGCCTGACCTGTTGCCTTGCAATAACTTCCACATCGTGGTAATTATATTTTCTCCCGAGATTTTCAATATAATCGCGGGCAAATTCAGGTATGTAAGGTGATTTAAAATGCTCTGCAAGATATAATGCAAGGGCACTTTTCCCGGTAGATTCTGCACCGGTGACAACTACAATTTTCGGTCTATCTTTCAACTGACAAATCTTTTTTCCATTCAATATATCCCACCACAGCCATAACAGTATACACAACGAACAGGATAACAGTTGGCCACAGTTCTTTGTAAATATATAATCCTGCTGAAACAATATCAACAAATATCCAGATGATCCAGTGCTCTATCATTTTTTTAGCTAGCATCCAGGTGGCCGTAATGCTTAATGCTGTAGTAAGTGAATCCATGTAGGGAACGGTGGAATCTGTATAATTTATAAGTATGAACAGAATGATGATATAAATGAGAACTGTGGCTGCAGTTGCAATAACAAAAGTTTTTCCCGGCATTCTGATAACCGGAGCCTTCTCATCTGATGTTTCTTTCTGGCTGCTCCCTCCCCTCAGCCAGTAGTACCATCCGTAAATGCTGATGGCAGCATAGTATACCTGCAGGCCCATATCGGCATAGAACCCCGATTTGTAAAAAACTGCGATGTACAGTAATGAGGTGAATAAACCGGTGGGCCAGGTCAGGATATGCTGCCTGATTGAAAAGAAAATATAAAGGAGCCCCAGCAGGGCTCCTGTTAATTCAATATTGTTTTCCCACAACCATGTGGTTAAAACCTCAGTATTCATTTATTTATTCGGCAGAAACAAGAAGATTTTTATACCGCTCTTTATTTTCAATGACTTCCAGTGCCTTTATGATGGCTTCATCATCTCTGAGAATTACCCTGTAGAATTCATTCCGGGTAAACAAATCCCTTGCAATCAGAGCTTTTATTTCAGTTTCCATTATATTCAGCGTAAATGACAGGCTTGCTTCTTCTCTTTCAATACCTTCCTTTTCACCCTGGGCGACAATGTTCTCAACCATTTCGCTGGTCACCTTGAAATTCTTGTCGAACTGTTCGAAGTTGGAATACCTTTTCTCGAGCTGATTCCTGTTACTGTCGACATAGTCAAGGACGAAATTGTAGACGATGTTATTTCTTCTGAGCCTGTTGTAATATCTGTTGTATGATGATGTATCCATAGGAACAAAAATATCAGGCATGATGCCTCCGCCTCCATATACACTCCTTCCGCTTACCATAGTTTTAAATCTGAGTGAATCAGGAAGTGAGATGCTGTCGAGACTGAACAGCTGTCCTGAACTGAATCTGTCCAGGTAATCGCGGCGATATTCTTCAACACCATTCTGATAGGGTTTCTGGATACCCCTTCCGCTGGGCGTATAATAATGCGCTGTTGTAAGCCTTACCATTGAGCCATCAGTAAGGAAATATGGCTTCTGGACCAGTCCTTTTCCAAATGAACGCCGACCTACTATCAGTCCGCGGTCCCAATCCTGCACGGCACCTGAAACAATTTCACTTGCCGAGGCAGATGATTCATCGACCAGGATTACCAGATTGCCTTCCTTAAAGATCCCTTTGGAAGTTGATTTATATTCTCTTTTCGGATCATTTAATCCATCGGTATATACAATCATTCTGTTGCCATCAAGAAAATGATCTGAAATTTCAATTGCAGTTTTCAGATAACCACCACCATTGCCCCTTAAATCGAGAATGAGGTTCTTCATTTTCTGTGATTTAAGCTCATTGACAGCTGCAGTAAACTCTTCGGTGGTTGTGGCCGAAAATTTATTTAGTTTGATAAACCCAGTTTCATTATCGAGCATGTACGAGGCATCGAGGCTGTATATCGGAATTTTATCACGGATGATTGTAAAGTCAAGCAGTTCCTCTGCTGAACGTCTTAAAACTTTAATTTCAACTGTTGTTCCCTTTTCACCCCGAAGCATGTCAAACACGTCACTGTTTTTGATACCTGTACCTGCAATGGTTTTACCATCGACATTTACGATGCGATCGCCTGCCCGTACCCCGACTTTTTCTGACGGGCCGCCTGGAATTATTGAAGTTATAAGCAAGGTATCCTTGTGAATATTAAATGATATCCCTATTCCTTCAAAATTACCCTGGAGGGGTTCATTCATCTTGTCGACTTCATCTTTTGAAATATATACCGAATGCGGGTCAAGTTCCCCCAGTAAGTGCGTGATAGCCTTTTCGGTGAGCTTGTCGACATCGGCTGAGTCTACATAGTAGCTTTCAACGAGCCGTAGAAGACGACCAAATTTCAGCTGGTTTTTTTGAACATTCTCCTGTGCTGATACCGGTGGTGCCATGAACAGAAAAGCTATCAAAAGTACCATAACAGAAGTTGGTTTCCTGGTGATATAATTTTCCATCATAATTCTTCTCCTTTGTTTAATTGTAATATTTTCAGAACGATTATTCCCATTCAATTGTTGCGGGAGGCTTAGAACTAATATCATATACTACCCGATTAATCCCGCGCACCCTGTTTATTATCTCGTTCGACATTTTTGCAAGGAATTCATAGGGGAGATGCACCCAGTCGGCAGTCATGCCATCAGTTGAAGCAACAGCCCTTAATGCCACTGTATTTTCATATGTACGCTCATCACCCATAACTCCTACCGATTGTACTGGGAGCAGCATTACACCTGCCTGCCATACTTTATCATACAGACTCCAGTTCTTCAGTCCGTTTACAAAAATATCATCTGCTTCCTGGAGGATTTCTATTTTCTGAGGGGTAACCTCACCAAGTATCCGGATTCCCAGACCCGGACCCGGAAACGGATGCCGCCCGAGCAACTCTTCCTTAATTCCCATGCTTTTTCCTACCCTGCGTACTTCATCCTTGAACAACAATCTCAACGGTTCAACAACCTTAAGTTTCATTATTTCGGGAAGTCCGCCCACATTATGATGTGATTTAATGGTAGCCGATGGTCCGTTTACTGATACCGATTCAATGACATCGGGATAAATCGTTCCTTGTGCGAGCCATTTTACGCCGGGTATTTTATGTGCTTCGGCATCAAAGACTTCAATAAAGTTCCTGCCGATTATCTTTCTTTTCTGTTCCGGATCGGTGACTCCTTTTAAATCATCCCAGAACTTCTCCCGTGCATTCACTCCAATTACGTTAAGCCCCATATCCTTATAGGAGTGAAGGACATTTTCAAATTCATTCTTTCTGAGCAGCCCGTTATCAACAAAGATGCAGGTCAGGTTGCTTCCGATTGCCTGGTTGAGCAGTACGCCCGTAACCGATGAATCAACTCCGCCCGAAAGTCCCAGAACTACTTTGTCATCTCCCAGCTTTTGCTTCAGTTCCCTTACGGTGTCTTCCACAAATGAAACAGGGGTCCAGTTTTGTTCACATCCGCAAATATCAACTACAAAGTTCCTTAAAAGCTGCTGTCCCTGGGTTGTATGATATACTTCAGGGTGGAACTGTATCCCGTAGGTGGGTTCATCATCGACCTTATACGCAGCAAAATCAACATCTTCTGTCGATGCCACTACCTTGTAATTTGCTGGCAGCTTAATGATTGTATCGCCATGTGACATCCAGACCTGTGAGTGGGACTCAATATCTTTAAATAAACGGCAATCATGATCTATAAAACCCAGCTTTGCTCTGCCATACTCCCTCGAACCGGAAGGGGCGACTTCACCTCCAAAAAAATGTGACATATACTGTGCTCCATAGCATATTCCCAGAAGCGGATATTTATTCTTCATCCCTGACAGTTCCAACCTTGGTGCATTGTCATCACGAACTGAAAACGGACTGCCTGATAATACAATACCCTTAACCGTTTCATCAGGTTCAGGAAAATGATTAAACGGATGTATTTCACAGTAAACATTCAGTTCACGTATTTTACGTCCTATCAGCTGTGTGTATTGGGAACCAAAATCAAGAATTAAAATTTTATCCTGCATGAGTTATTTATGTTGGCCGTTATTCAATCGACAAAAGTAAAAATTACTAAGCAAAAACAGTTCCTTTGTTTTCTTAAGAAACTAAAATTAAATATAATTAATACCGTTATGAAAGAAGGGATGATCAATAATTGTTATTTTTGAACCAACTTATTAAGCGATTTTTCAATGAAAGTTTTTCAATATGTTGTTGTTTTTCTGCTGATTGCCCTCTCAGCCGGGGTGTCCCGTGCACAATCGCTGAAAGAAAATGAAATTGTTGTGATAAAGGGGCAAAAGTTTGTACTGCATACAATTCGGACAGGCGAAACAGTTTTCTCCATCAGCCGGCAGTATGAAGTTGACAGTTCGGTACTTGCGGAACATAACCCTGGCATTTCAGAGGGTTTAAAGATTGGAGAGGTTCTGAAAATTCCATACAGGGAAGGAATCAATGTTCAGCAACCACAGGGACAATCAAAAGGAGATCCGGTGGCTTTTGAAAATTATACAATCAGTTCACGCACTGAAACCCCCTATTTCATTGCAAGGGAGTATGGAATTACTGTTGAAGATATATATGCATACAATCCTGAAGTATCGCGGTTCAGGAAAGGTACTAAACTGAGGATACCACGGTGGGACGTATTTACAGCCGGTCGTGAAACCAGCGCCCAGGTGAAGGAGGGCATGCTTAGCCGCAGTATGATTACCCATGAAGTACAGCCAGGTGAAACATTAAAGTCAATTGCCCGAAGGTACAACATATCTGAAGACGATATTCTGTTCTATAATCCGGGTGCAAGGGAACTGTCTGCCGGGACTTTTGTCCAGATTCCTGTTGCTTCTGATGACGTGGCTTCCGGCGGCCGTAATGGTGCCGGTGGCACTGGTCCGGGCAGAGATGCTTTTTTCGACCATACTATCGTATCGGGTGAGACCATGTGGTCGATTACCCGTAAGTACAATGTCACAGAAGCAGAGCTGAAACGGTTAAATCCTATTCTCCTTCAGAGTTTCCCTGCCGGTGTGACAATAAAAGTTCCTGTAAGCTCAAATGAAATTGTGACTGCCGAACCTGTGAATGAAGAGGCTTTCAGCAGGCACCAGGTAGTGGCCGGGGAAACATTGTTTGGGTTATCATCACGGTATGGAATTTCAATTCCTGATATCAGAAAATTCAATCCTCAGCTTGAACAGCGGAACCTTGTACTGGGTGAAACAATTTTGATACCGCGTAAAGCAAGTTCGGAAACGACTGCTGTACAGCAATTGCCTGGCATTGATTCCAAGGTGGCTGATGCACCCCGCTATCAGGGGAATTATTATGAAATTGAAACTCCTGTTGCTGTTCCTGAGAATTGCAGGCCCGATACCCGGTTTACTGTATCAACCACTTATGAGGTGTCGGTGTTTTTGCCACTGTTCGTTTTTGCCAATGATACAATGAACAGAAGAGCGGCAAGAAGAACTTTCCAGGATGAACAAATAGCATCGGGAAATTATTTTGAAGGCGATACTCTTGTAGAAGTGGATGAACCTGTTGAAATGCTGTACAATTTTTACCGCGATACAGAGAACTACCTGCAGTTTTATGAAGGTGTTCTGCTTGCTGTCGATTCGCTGCAACGTGCAGGTATGCGTATTAAACTGAACGTTTTCGATACCCAGCAAAGTGCCGATTCTATCAGGAAGTTTATCTATTCCACTTCTTTTCTCGAAACCGACCTGATTATTGGCCCTGTTTTTCCTGCTGTACAGAAAGAGGTGGCAGCCATTGCGGCTAAAAACAGGATTCCCATTGTTTCTCCACTGTCGGCACAATCAAATGATTTGTCAAGCAATCCTTATTATTTCCAGGTAAATCCTACCCGCGATTTTCTTATCACCAGAACTGCCGAACTTATTTCAGAAGAATATTTCAACAGCAATTTTATTGTAATCAATACCGCGCGCTCGGGTAGTATCCCCGAATCAAAAGTAGTGGATATCGTACGTGAAAAACTGACTCCTTCTGGATACTGGAATACGCCCCGCGGAATCAGGTATACTGCCTATAATTTCACAAGTGAAGGGGCATCAGGCCTGTCAAGGATATTATCACCCGACAGGGAAAATGTTATTTTTGTTTCTTCAATGAATGAAGGTGAACTGAGTGTTGTGCTGTCAAATATCAATAACCTGGCAGGAAGGTTTCCAATAACCCTCATAGGTTTTAACCGCTATGAACAGTTTAACAGCATACAGGTCGATTTCTTTCATAACCTCAAGCTTAACTACGTGACTCCCTACTGGGCCGATTATTCTCATCCTTCAACAGTTCATTTTATTCAGAAATTCAGGCAGTACTTCCATACCGACCCGGGTAACTTCGGAATGCAGGGATATGATGTAGCATTCTTTTTCCTGAGTGCACTTAATAATTATGGAAAATCATTTGAAGAATGTCTTCCATACCACCAGGTACATCTGGCACAGGGAAGTTACCGCTTTGAAAAGCAATCGCAGTTTGGCGGATACATGAACACAGGGGTGTCAGTCATCAGCTATGAGCGCAATTATGATGTCGTCCGTAAGCGTGTTGTAGGCCCTTACCGGATAGCACGGGCCGAATAACCTGCTGCAGTTGGTTCAGCAATAAAAAAGGAGGGAAATGCAAAGATTTCCCTCCTTTTTTAATTTGTCGGCGTATGAAGTTAAACGCTAAACTCAAGTATCGTTTTCCTGATGATACCAATGGCTTCCATCAGTTGTTCTTCATTGATCACCAGCGGAGGCGTAAAGCGGATAATATGCTCATGGGTCGGTTTGGCTATCAATCCGTTTTCTTTTAATGCAAGGCATAAATCCCATGCTGTCTTTCCATTCACAGGCTTTATAGAAACCGCATTTAACAAGCCTTTCCCCCTTACCGATTCAACCATTTCCGACTTGATGGCTCTCATTTCCCTTCTGAAAATCTCACCAAGCCGCATGGCATTTTCAGCCAGCTTTTCTTCCCTGATCACATCGAGTGCAGCCATAGCCACACGCGCAGCTACAGGGTTGCCGCCATAGGTACTGCCATGTTCGCCTGGTTTGATTGTAAGCATTACATCATCATCGGCAAGAACACACGATACGGGATAGGTCCCTCCCGAAAGTGCCTTGCCCAATACAAGAATGTCGGGCCGTACACCTTCATACTCACATGCCAGCATTTTCCCTGTCCGCGCCAGACCAGTCTGTACCTCATCGGCAACAAACAGCACATTGTATTTTTTGCAAAGTTCAGCAGCCTTTTTCAGGTATCCTTCATCAGGTACGAAAACCCCTGCTTCGGCCTGGATGGGTTCAACCAGGAATCCTGCCACATCTGGCTTTTTAAGCTCTTCCTCAAGCCGCTCGATATCATTGAAGGGTACTTTTATGAAACCTGGCGTATAGGGGCCATAATCCTTATATGAATCTGGATCTGACGACATGGAAATAATGGTGATTGTCCTGCCGTGGAAATTGCCTTCACATACAACAGTTTTAGCTTCGTTTTCTGCAATTCCCTTTACCTTGTATGCCCACTTCCTGATGAGCTTGAGTGCTGTTTCATCAGCCTCGGCACCCGAATTCATGGCAAGCATTTTTTCGTAACCAAAAAGGCGCGACATGTATTCTTCCCATTCGCCAAGTACATTGTTGTAGAATGCACGTGAAGTCAGTGCAAGTGTTTGTATCTGTTCTGTCAGTGCATTAACTATTTTAGGATGGCAATGTCCTTGGTTTACTGCTGAATAGGCTGCAAGAAAATCAAAATATCTTTTCCCTTCCACATCCCATACAAAAATGCCCTCACCTTTGGCCAGTACCACCGGAAGGGGATGGTAGTTGTGTGCACCATATTTGTCTTCTTTGGCAATGAAATCCTGCGATGTAAGTTTTCCCATAATCAGTTGTATTAAATTTTCCGCATAATACAACTTTAAAAGAAAATATCAAAGGACATTTACCGGTAGTATTTTGAGTTTTAAAACATGCTTATGGTCAAAACTGAACCACATGCAAATACCCATTGAACTTTTCTGTACTTCTGAATATTACCGCCAGAACCGGGCTATTGCTGCTTCTGTTGCAAGGAAAATCAGGGCCAGGATGATGCACCATTTCCATAGTTGTTTGCCTCGTTGAATTTCATCCAGCACTTCTGAGAAATTGCCAGCTACATTTGTGATGACCGATATGTTGCCGAGGTTCAGTGTAGCTATTCTGTCGGCCAGTTCCCCTGCTTCGAAATACCTTAAATCCGACTCCCTCCTGTCATAATTGAAGGAGAGAGCCGCCAGGGTTTTGCCTTCCTGTTTTACAAGATAATGCCCCGCCAGATCTATCAGTCCGCTAAATCCAAGCCTTGTGCCTCTTTCAAGGACTGTGGCCGATGGTATAAAACTGGTACCCGTTTCCCGGTTCTCAATTTCCATCGATGATTCCCGGTTCGTATTTACCATGCGCGACATGAAAAAGTTCTGTTCACGCCCAATTGTGCTTGACAACTGCTGTTCGGGAAGGCTGTTAAGTACAATATTATAAACTGACGGTACAAACAGGATATCGCGGGTAAACGATTCATTCGCTTTGTTCAAAGGAAATGCAAATACCCATACCCGCCCTTGTCCGAAAGGAAGTACTGACAATGCTTTATCTCCATTCTGAAACCACAGTAGATTGGCTTCCTCTGAACGGACATTTTCCGAGAACTTAAAGTGCCGGCTTATTTTCGGCAGCATTGCATTTTCTTTCCTCTCCTGGAAAACGTCCGAGAAAAAACGGGAATCAAAATCAATGCCTGAAATCTCCTGGATTGTTGTATCGGTCCCCGTAATGACTTCTGCTCCAAACCTCGAGAGGAACTGGTTGGTCGATTCAATTGGCTGCCCCGCACCCGGAAACAGCACTACAGAAGTTCCATTGTTTACAGCGGATGCCAGTTCATTTAAAAAACCTGTTGCGAAATTTTCAGGCTGTATCAGAAATACCGCATTGCTTTCCGAAAGCCGGCTTATCTGGAGATTTTGAGCATTCATTGCCTCCAGTTCCACATAATCATCATTTTGGAATAGTGCTGAAATGTATTTAAGCCCTTCAACCGAGGACTGGTTGTTGTTGTATATGGCCAGTGCCCGCAGGCTGGGCTCCACATAATAACTGAGGTACCAGGTATTGTCGTGTGTAAACGGGTAGTCAGTTATTTCAACTTTTCCCAATTGTATGCCTGCCGATGTGTTTTTGTATCTCAGGTTCGTAACAATTTCATTATTGGCCCCTACCGAAAAGCTGGTAATCGACTTTAGCGAATCATTCAGAAATAGCCGCAATGGCAAATTCTGATAATCTTCATTCGAGTTGTTTTTAATCCTCACAAAAATATTCTCTTCCTGGTTTAATCCATGGGCAGGCACTTCAACCCAGCACGAATCAATGTAAAGGTTATTTACCTGGTTCGGCGAAAGCGGTATAAAAAACGCACGGTGCTCATATGGCTCAAACTGATCCACATCAGTGATAGTCCGCTGAAAATCGGAGATGAAATATAATGAAGCGGTGGTATTGTTGCCGTTCCTGCTGAGTAACTGCTCAAACCGGCTGTAGATAACCGAAATGGGAATTACCGGAGGGGAGGGCTTCAAATCGGCTACTTCCCCGATGAATTGCTCCCTGTTCAGCAGGTGCTGGTGCCTTGGTTCAAAATCATTTGTATATAGCATAAACCTGGTCCCAGCTGGATAGGCATTTCCTATCTCAGCAGCTTTGTTCTTTGCCAGTTCAAACAGCTGCCCCCTTTCTGAAAGGGCATTCATGCTGAAGGAATTGTCGACGTAAACACCCACCACCTGTTCACTTCCTGTTGCAACATTGTCCTGAACAGGGATATAGGGCTGGGCAAATGCCAGCACAAGAAAAATGATTGTAAGTATGCGTGCCAGCAGCATGAGCAGGTGCTTCAGCCTCGACTTTTTCTGTGATTCTTTTTTTACATCCTTCAGAAAACCGACATGGCTAAAGTAGACTGTTTTATACCTCCTGAAACTGAACAGGTGGATTATCACCGGTATGGCAACCGCGAAAAGGGCAAATAGAAATGAAGGATATAAAAAATTCATGTGTTAACGCTGCCTGGTTTTATGTGTTATTCATTAGCAAAAATGGCAATCTCTTTTTCGCCCGACGACTTGATGTAGCCGCGATACATCCCGCTTGTGTTGAATTCCATCACCACATTCCCCTGGGTATCGAGGGCGATTACTCCGCCTGTTCCTCCCATCGTACTTAGTTTTTTTATAGCCTCACGGCTGGCATCGCCTACATTCATGTTTTTATACTCCATCATTGCCGAAATATCCTTAGCCACTGCCAACCTGATAAAATACTCGCCATGGCCAGTACACGAAACGGCACATGTCCTGTTGTCGGCATAATTTCCTGCCCCTATCACAGGTGAATCACCTATACGGCCATACTTTTTGTTGGTCATCCCGCCGGTTGACGTCCCCGCACAAAGGTTCCCATGAATATCGAGTGCAACACAACCCACCGTACCTGTGTTATCGGCCTGGTTCCGGTTACGTTCCTTTTTCTGTAACTGTTTCAGTGATTCATAACGTGCAGGAGTGAAAAAATATTTGTTTTTTACAATTTCCAGCCCTTCTTTGCGGGCAAATTCCGAGGCACCTTCACTGCTTAGAAAAACATGTTCCGAGTTGTCCATTACCAGCCTTGCTGCCATTATCGGATTTTTGATGTTGGTAACCCGGGCTACTGCACCTGCATTTAAATCGCTGCCGTTCATGATTGAGGCATCAAGCTCATTCGTGCCACTGCTTGTAAAAACTGCCCCTTTCCCTGCATTGAAAAGGGGAGAGTCTTCAAGTATCCTGATGGTTTCTACAACTGCATCAGTGGCTGAGGCACCATTTTTTAGCAGGGTTTCACCTTTCATCAGTGCTTCCTCCAGTTTGGCCCTGTACTCCTCCATACGTTCAGCGCTCATCGACTGCCTCGACATCACTCCGGCACCTCCATGTATCACAATGGCATACTTTTGCTGACTAACACCAATGCCTGCCGTGAAGAGGATTATAAACAGGATCAACAGAACTTTCGCTTTCATAGTTATCTTAACGTTGAATCTGATACTGACAATATGGTGGCTGAAGTTTTTTGCATTCGACCACTGCATGGCAGGGAATAACGCTCATATTCATTCCATTTTATCAGCACTAATTATATGCAAAAATGGAATAATAAATGTAAGATGACAAATTGAAAGATGATATTTCTCTGTTTTAATCAACAAATGGGTCGATTTTTATAATCAGTTGTCAGGGCAGGGTATATAGCACTGAAAAGAAATGAGAAGTACTTCCTCCAAGAACAAACAGGTGCCATATCCCATGACTGTACTTCATATCCCTCCTGACATAAAAAATTACACCGACGGTATAAAATAATCCACCTGTAATAAGATAAACCAGACCAGGCACTGGCAGTACCCTTGAAACCGGGACAATGGCAACAACGAACAGCCATCCCATGAGCAGGTAAAACCAAACCATCAGCTTTCTGAATCTCATCAGAAATATGGTGCGGATAACTGCACCTGTCAATGCCATCAGCCAGATAATGCCAAACAGCCACCAGCCTATTGTACCCCTCAGGCTTGTCAGCAGAAACGGGGTATAGGTCCCGGCAATCAGGAAGAAAATTGCCGCATGATCTATCCTTGCAAGAATGTTTTTTATTGCAGGTTTTGTAAAACTGTGGTAAAGTGTCGACGACAGGTAGAGCAATATCATGGAGATGCCAAAGACAGAAAAACTTACAAGGTGCCATATGTCGCCCCTTGCCTTTGCATTCACCAATAGCACCGCCAGACCGGCAACGCTCAGCAGGGTGCCGAATCCATGGGTGAGGCTGTTAAAGCGTTCTTCCGCGGGGGTCAACCTTCTGTATGATGATTTCTGTTTGCTGAAACTGTCCATTATTGTCTTTCTTCTGAATAAACTCAGGCAAGGTTAATCTTTGATCTGCAATAGTATTGTATCCGCCCTTTACCATACCGGGAGCTGCCATGTTTGAGTGGCTGTTTATTATCATTTCTGTTCAGTCTGATATCTTTTCAAAAATAAATAAAATAAAGTTCAGGGTATTTTATTAGTTTTCCGATTTAATTAAAACTTCATGAAACTGCCGCAAGTAAGGAATGATAACCTGGCTTCCTTTCTCGATAAGGACGAAGTCGTACGCGCAACTGCTGAACAGATAATCAAGGATTTTGGCATGTTCGGTGTCGAGATTGACTTCTCAGGCGATACGTTGCACGCTTATGAAGAGCTGCACGGGCAGCTGGTTGTGCAGATAACCAGCCTTTACCGCGATAATCATGATAAACTGCTGTCGGTGCTGTACCAGGTCGATATCACCGACCGTGAAATTGCACAGGCCCGTCTCGACCTGCCTCATTACAACCATGTTGAAATCATTTCTCACCAGGTAATTGCCCGCGAACTTAAAAAGGTGCTCTGGAGGTATTATTTCAAATCACGTAAAAAATAATTCTCAAAAAATTTTTATTGCCCCTTGATGTTTATGGCGCAATTTGTCAGTGCCTTGCATTGCTGTGTCTGGTCCTGTGCTGAGTCAATGTCGTTTTTGTTTACATTTTTTATTAAATTTTTAAACAAATAATCATGTTTAGTGTTTTGGTAAATAAGTTTAACACATAAATTTATTGTCATGAAACATTCTGGACTTTTTATCATTTTATTTTTGGCTTTTCTGGCCATAGGAAAAAATGCGGCAGCTACCAATGTTGTTGATATTATATCAGCAAGCGAATCGCATGAAACACTCGAGGCAGCGGTTGTGGCTGCAGGCCTGGCAGAAACCTTGCAGGGCGAAGGCCCCTTTACAGTTTTTGCACCTACCGATGAAGCTTTTGCAGCATTGCCCGAAGGTACTCTTGAAGCATTGCTGGCCGATCCTTCAGGTGATCTGACAAATATTCTGCTCTTTCATGTTGCCGGCGCAAAAGTAATGAGTTCTGAACTGAGCAACGGGCAACTGATTGAAACTGTCCTGGGAAAAAATGTTGTCGTTTCTATTACTGAAGGTAAAGTTTTTATAAACGGCGCAGAAGTTACTGTTGCTGATATTGAAGCCGATAATGGGGTAGTGCATGTAATCGATGCAGTACTGATTCCCGATATGAGGCCCGCCACAGTTGTTGATATTGCACTGGGCAACGATGATTTCAGTATCCTTGTGGCTGCCCTCACACGTGAAGATTTAACTACCGATTTTGTGGGCGCACTTTCAGGCGAAGGCCCGTTTACCGTATTTGCCCCAACCAATGATGCATTTGCTGCGCTGCTCGAAGAACTTGGAGCCTCGTCACTCAACGACATTGATGCTGCTACACTTGAAGCAGTGCTACAAATGCATGTAATTGCCGCAAAAGTCATGTCATCTGATTTGAGTGAAGGAATGACTGCTGAAACCCTGCTTGGACAGGAACTTACCTTCAGCCTCGAAGATGGAGCTGCCATTACTGATCCCAACGGCCGCATCAGCAATATAACCGCAGTTGATGTGGAAGCTCAGAATGGCGTTGTTCATGTTATCGATAAAGTTATCCTTTCTGATATGCGTCCTGCCACTGTTGTTGATATTGCCCTTGGCAGTGACGATTTCAGCATACTGGTCGCTGCTCTGACCAGGGATGATTTGAGCATCGATTTTGTTGGTGCCCTGTCAGGTGAAGGCCCATTCACTGTTTTTGCACCTACAAATGATGCTTTTGTCGCGCTGTTGGATGAACTGGGTGCTTCATCACTCGATGATATTGATGCTGCAACCCTCGAATCGGTGCTTCAGATGCATGTAATACCTGCAAGGGTCATGTCAACCGATTTAAGTGAAGGTCTGACTGCCGCAACTTTGCTCGGACAGGAACTTACCTTCAGCCTTGAAGGAGGTGCCTCCATTACCGATCCGAACGGACGAATGAGCAACATCACGGCTGTTGATGTGGATGCTCAGAATGGTGTTGTTCATGTAATCGATAAGGTGATTCTTCCCGATATGCGCCCTGCCACAGTAGTTGATATTGCATTGGGAAGCGATGATTTCAGCATCCTGGTGGCTGCACTTACCCGCGATGACCTGACAATCGATTTTGTTGGTGCACTTTCAGGCGAGGGACCTTTTACCGTGTTTGCACCAACGAATGATGCCTTTGTTGCACTGCTCGATGAACTTGGCGTTTCGTCACTGGATGATATCGCCACTGAAACCCTGGAAGCTGTGCTGCAGATGCATGTTGTTGCAGGTGCAGTGAAATCAACCGATCTGTCGGAAGGACTCGCTGCTTCAACTTTGCTTGGCCTGGAAATAACCTTCAGCCTTGAAGATGGAGCTGCAATTACCGACCCCAATGGCCGCACAAGCAATATTACTGCAGTCGATATTGAAGCACAGAACGGGGTGGTTCATGTCATCGACAGGGTCATACTTCCCGATCTTTCGGCAACCAATGCATTCATTGCAGCAGGGATAAAAGCTGAATTTTATCCAAACCCTGCCAAAGGTTTCATCAATGTGGTAACTGACAGTCCCGGGGCACGATTGTCAATAAATGATATCTCAGGCAGGACTGTACTTTCGGAAAGGCTCAATTATTCCAATCAAAGAATTGACATTTCGAAAGTAAATGCCGGAATTTATTTCATTACTATTCAGGATGGCAGCAGCAGGGCCACTCAAAAACTGGTAGTCAGGTAACATTCTCTCATAGTCTTCTGGTTTGTCAATTGCATCATGTCATAGCAGATGCAAATATGGTTTGCAAAGCTGTTCCTGCAAAGGAGCAGCTTTTTTATGATTTACAGAATCGCTCCTCATTTTTATAATCACAGCAATAATGGTTTGAAGCGGAAGCAAAAAATTACCTGGTTGAACATGAAATTTGATTTTCACTGTATTGCTTTTTGCATTCCTCTAACCTGCAATGAAGGGTTCAGGACTATACCAACACCGTATCAAATTCGAAAATAATTGAATTTAATACGGCGTTGGTATGGCGTTGGTATATCTTTGGAGTATAATTTCCAGTACTGTTGTCAGTAAAAACGACTTTGAAATGAATTGTTTGTTGAATTCATTTACAACATTGGTGCATGATGGAGTTGTGGAGAAACGGCAATTAAACCGAGGTAAAACAGGTTCGCAAAATTAGAGGCCAGACAGGAGGGAAGGGATATGCTTAATGATTATTTTTTTTGTTTTCCTTGTTTTGCCAACGCCTGTAGGCTATGTAGGCAACCACTATCAGGATGGGCAATACCACATAAAGCACAATGTTAAACACGTCAACTTCAACCGGCTGGGGTACCGGTGGCGGATACATGTCGGGTGTCTGCGCGTATGTAATGATATCAGCGAGCAGGAAAATGAATAATATGACTGTTTTCCGGTATCTCATTTCACTTATCAATCCTTTATCATTATGAAGCAATCTTTCACGCACTTTGTTCACTTCACCAGTTTCTGCAATGATTGGCCACCGTAAATTTTCAGATGTCGAGCCGTTCCCCTTTTACCCATAGATACCAGGTGTCGTTGTTCAGTTCATGCTTGAGGATGAAAGTTTTCATGTCCTTTATCCTGACCTTGAAATAATCGGCAGGCGGAAAATCGGGATTTTGTTCGCCCTGGTGCCATCGATCCAGTATTTCGGCGATTTCAAACCTGATGGTATCCCAGTAGAAAACCTTTGGATATTCATCGGCCCTGTACCCCGAGTGGCATTCTACCTGCACCGGGAATAAATCTTTCATATGTAACGGATTATTATCCATTTCTAAATATATAACAATTGCCGGGGCAACTTTCCTTATTTGAAAAAACACAGGGATGTTGTAAATTTAACGTTCAACCAGTTAGATTATGAAGGCCTGGATAATCGATAGAATATGTGATTTGAGGGATGAAAGTCAGCCCCTCAGTCAGGTAAACCTGCCGGTTCCTGAAGTAAAAGAAGGTGAGTTACTGATAAAGGTGAGTGCCTGTGGGGTGTGCCATACCGAAATCGATGAAATAGAAGGACGCACGCCACCCCCTGTATTGCCGGTGGTGCCGGGTCACCAGGTGGTAGGAAGGGTGGAGGAATCATCAGGAAATACAATGATGCAAGGGAGCAGGGTAGGAGTGGCCTGGATCTATTCGGCATGTGGCCATTGTGCATATTGTGTTTCAGGCAATGAGAATTTATGCCACTCATTCAGGGCTACCGGGCGTGATGTGAACGGAGGCTATGCTGAATACATGGTTGTGCCCGAAAAATTTGCTTATCCCATCCCTGATTATTTCTCCGATATTGAAGCTGCACCACTTCTTTGTGCAGGTGCCGTTGGTTACCGGTCGGTTTCATTGTGCCATAGGTATGAAAAGCAGAAGATTGGGTTAACAGGTTTTGGCGCTTCAGCCCACCTGGTTTTGAAAATGATTCAGTACAGGCATCCGGAATGGGAGGTTTATGTTTTTGCCCGCAATCATGAGGAAAGGGCGTTTGCACGTGAACTGGGAGCCCGGTGGGCAGGCGATACAACTGATGTTCCTCCTGTTAAGCTCGATTCGGTGATTGATACAACCCCGGCGTGGAAGCCTGTAATTGCGGCACTGGATGTTTTAAAACCCGGAGGACGGCTGGTGATTAATGCCATCGGGAAAGAAGATTCAGACAAGGACATGCTGCTGCACATTGATTATGCCAGGCATCTGTGGATGGAAAAGGAAATAAAAAGCGTAGCCAATGTCACAGGCAATGATGTGAGGCAATTCCTGCAGCTGGCAGCTGACATGAAATTTAAACCAGAAGTAGAGGTATATCCGTTTGATGACGCAAACCGCGCCATTTTGGACATAAGGAACCGGAGAATTAAAGGAGCAAAGGTCCTTGCTGTTCAATAATCATCTGTCCATCTCTCCGAGGGATCCGATGGAAAGGAGATTGCTTTTGATGAAAACCTAAGAACCTGCGGATTTACAAGTTGCGTGAAATCCTCAAGCCTCATCCTTATCAGTTCGGTATGTGAACCTGCATTGAATGCAATTTCCTCATTCTGAACAAGTGATTCGGCTACATAAACATCAAGATCATATAAATTGCCAAAGGGAGGCATGGCTCCGGTTTCACAGTCTGGAAAGAGAAACTTGAACTCTGCTTCAGCAGCAAGTGTGATGTTTTCCGAGCCAAGGCTATGCTTCAGTTGCTCAAAATCGACTTTGTATGAAGCCGGCAGTACTGCCATAACAAGATTCCCGTCTTTATTCAGGATAACCGTTTTTGCGAATTCATTCCCCGGAACATGAGCCGAGGATGCTACTTCCTGTGCAGTGTAGGCACTGGAATGCCTGATTGTTACATACCTCACCTGGTTATCGTCGAGATATGATTTTAATTTGCTTGATGGCATATCATTAAATTTTAACTGGTTTTACAAGATATTTCACTTGTTCAGGTGGGCAGGTGAGTAGATGCTTTATTATTTCTATACCTGTTTTACAGTTAAAATGTTTCAGATTGGGTGCTGAATTCGGTTCAGTCGTGCACAGCCCCTTCTTCAGATGAATTTTTCTTAGGCCTGTCGCTATCTTCCCTTAGTTTAGCTTTCATGAGCCCTGCTTTTTTAATGAGATAGTAGGCAATTGCCAGGGAAATGATCAGGATGCCGATGCCAATAATATTCAGGCCTTCCAGGGATTCCACCTTAAGAACCACAATCTTGCGTGCCAGTGCAATAATTGCAACCAGTACTACAACTTCCACGTGCACCTGGTTGTCGCGCAGGTACACTTTGATGGTATCAAGAAGTTCGATGCCAATCAGCACCAGCAGAAAAGCACCAAACAAATCCATCATTGTATCAAGGTCAATTAACAGGTAGTCCGATTCCAGCAGGCTGATTATAATGTGATAACCCAGTTCGAATGTGGCGAGTACAAGAATGAGTGTCATCATCAGGATAAGCACGTTGACAATGCCTTTTTCGATTATGCTGCTGATCTTTTTCATTTTATTCATCTGATATTGCCTATGAATATATCAGGTTTTTTCGACATATGCAAAATTTCATCCAGTTCAGGGGCTCTGATTTATTTAGTTCTTTGGGCTGAAACAGTGAAGGTTCAATTGCCTGTTACAGCTTCAAAATGAACCGCAGCCCTGCCTGCTTTTGGCTCACATTAACCGGAGCTTTTTATCAGACATAAAAAAAGCCCCCTCATTGAAGAGAAAGCTTTTCTGTAAACTATGGAAACGGGCTAAATTTCTGGTATGGCTGGCCAATTGAGCTTGTGCATATAATGAACGGCATTGCAGGCAAAATCAGCAACTCAGAAAGCTTACTTCAGCGTAATTTTTCCTGACTGAATTCCTGTTGCGTATGAACATCGCAGGATATAAATACCCGTAGGAATGTTTTGGGTAGAAATTTTGCTGACACTGTCAGGGTTTTTAAGTACGTACATTAGCCGGCCGTATATGTCATATAAGCTTACTTTATCGGGAAAATTGTTTCCGGTAAACTGGATTACAAGTTCCTGCTGCTGGTTCTGGTAGGTAAAAAAGGCATCTGCCGAAAGGACTGCGCCTGCGTGTGTCGCATTTTCAATGATGAATTTATCGATATTATAGGCAGGCGAGCTTAAAACTGAGAACCGCATAATCTGATTTCCCTGGCCGAGGTGCATCTTTGTTGAATAGGGAAGGGTATTGAGGGCACTCCCGCTGCTTTTGACTGTGATAACAGGCGACATTACCGTATCGATGCTTATCTGAAAGGAACCGCCCCCTGTGAGGGCAGCAATATGGGCAGTTACATTATACTGTCCTTCCTGTTGTACATTTACCGAATATTCGAGCCATTCGCCTGGCGCTGCATTGCCTACATGAAAGCCATCGCCCAAACGGTCATAGATGTCAACGCCTTCATCGGGCCTGTACTTGCCTGGAAGGTTGGTCGCATCCGCATCATGATAGCCGATACCTTCACCTCCCAAATCAAAATCTTCAGCTTCAATAGTTCCCGGAATCATTAAAGGATTGCCGTGAAAGGGATTTCTTTCACGCTTTGTCCATGTCGGGAAGAATACCCTGACAGGTTGTGAGTAGGCTTTAGCCGAATCATTATACCATGCAATGATCCTGTAGTTATGGTAGCTGCCGGTAAGTGGTTTGATGTGGTGATATTGTGTTTCCCCGGGACTGAGCATTACTAAATCAGTATATTGAAGCTCGGTGCCCCTTTTGTGCTGGATGAGGATACTGTCATGGTCGAATGTCCTCATGAGCCAGTTGATCTGAATTACCGAGTCCTGGTGGATTTTTAAAGAGGGTGAAGGCGATTTGGAATTTGTATGAAGCAGAATATCCTTTAATTCATTCCATTTTTTTTGCTGTCGCTCCATAATGCGGAAATCACCCCCATCGTCCCAGGCTGCGAATGCAACCCCGTATTTGTAAGAATTTTCCACGTATGCCCTGTAGTGCCTCATGCGGGAGTTATAATCACATTTGCTGACTGCTCCAAACTCTCCCAGGAACACAGGGATATTATTTGTTACCGACCAGTTTGATACTGCCTTGAATTTATTCTCGAGTTGTGTATAATCAGATGATGTTCCCCAGGTGCCCTTTCCCTCCAGGCCAAAAAGATAAGGGTCATATGAATGAAATGAACCAATCACATAGTCATCATCGGGGATGGCAGCCGTGAGCAGTTCATCGGAGCCACCCCAGTTGTGGCCCTGGAAAATGACAAGTCGTGTGGGATTGGTTTGGCGTATGATGGAAAGGACACGGGCATGCATGTCGTCGTTTTGAGCTTTTGTAAGTCCGTAGGGTTCATTTAAAATCTCAAAGATAAGTTGCTCTGGTTTATCTTTAAAGTGCCTTGAAACCTGGGCCCAGATACTGTCGAAGCGTGTTTTGTTGGCATCGCTGTAATCTTTTTTGATCCATTCATCATGATGTGCATTAATGATAATGTACAGTCCCCTGTCCAGTCCCCAGTCGGCCACCTGTTCAATACGTTTCAGCCAGGAGGCATTCACTGTATAGGGAGGTGTTTTTCCTGTGTAGTTATCCCAGCGCACCGGGATACGGACCAATTGAAAACCGGCCTCTTTATATAAATCAAAATAATATTCTTCGGCACGGGGATTATTCCAGCCTGCTTCATATGGCGGTTCGTGTGTATTGCCAAGGTTAATCCCCTTCTGAATGAGGGGTATGGCTTCATGAGGTGTCAGCTGGGCAGTTACTTTTCCTGATGTTGCCACAAAGAAAAGCAGTATGATGAATAAGGATGTCTTTCCCTTGTTGATCATTTCCGTTTATTTTAAAAAATAAGAGCCTGATTTTCACAGGCTCTTATTGTAATCATTCAATTTTTACTACTATTTCTTAACAGCTTTATAACGTCCGAGAAGGCTGTTATTGTTGCTTATTACAATCAGGTACATACCTGCAGGCTGGTCATCGATTGATAGGATTTCCAGATTGCTGCGAACCTTCATGTCTCTAACCATCGAACCGTTGATGTTGTACACCTGGATACGGTTGCCGGCTTCCACACCCTTGATATTTAAAGTTCCGGTAGTCGGGTTCGGATAAATATTAATTTGTTGGGTAACCGGAAGTTTTGCCGATACAGGAACGAACACCAGGTTGTATTCTACCACAATAAGTCCGTCGGCTGAAGTAACCTGCACCTTGTCAGTAGTTTCAAGGTTGCCTGATGTTTTTTCATTTCCGTCAGCATCAACAACAATTGCATTGGCTCCAAAAGCAGGTATAATGTTGTTGTTGAAGTCAGCTACTGATATAGCTTCAAAATGACCTCCGATATTGTACCCGACCTGGTCGACTGCATAGACAGGAGAAGTTACATAGGCCAGGTAGTATGTTCCAAGTACGTATTGGGTCCTCAGCATGGAGAGATGGTAGCCCTTCACTGCTTTGCCGCTTTCAGAAGTAACCACTGCCTTGTCGTCCCTGACGAGAGCACCTTCAGGACGTTCCTGTCCCATTTTGTTTATAATCTTAACAGTAGCACCGTTTGAAGGAGTTATGTTCGACATAAATGTGGCAACGGTAGTTCCGCCAGGAATATATTCAACTACACTCAGAGCCTGGTCTACATGGTAAACATCAGATAAGATAAATGCATCATCTTCGGAAGCATTTGGCTGCAGTTCATAAACGATGCGGGTAGTCCCATTTTCTGCGACCACTTCCAGGAAGATGGACTGATTAGCAGTTACATCTACATAAGTAGTGTCATAATTCAGCATTTTTTGTGAAACGTATCTGCCTTCGCTGTCAATTACTTCAAGTTTTGCTCCAACAGGAACTTCAATGTTACTCAGGAAAGTACTTAAAGTAGTTCCGTAAGCAAAATCAGATACGATGCCAGAGCCTGCATTTTCATCTGCAGCACTTTTAGGCTCACTTACAATCTCAATCTGGTAAACGTCTGATGTAAGGACTGCATCTGAGCTCAATCCTTCTTCTGTAACATCAAGCCTGTACTGGGAAGTATTGGTACTATCAGCCGACAGAACAACCAGCGCATCATCCATGCTTACCAAATCATTCATTTCAAGCTCGGTTTCACCTCTCAAAACTGTGAGTGACTGATCTTCGTGTGCTTTGATAATATTTGTCAGGAAGCCATTAACGGTTGTTCCGGTGGTAACACCACGGATTTCTTCTTCCATTGAATAACCTTCACTTACCTTATACATGGCTGATGAAACAGTTGACTTGTAATGGGTTGGTTCATTCATAAAATGTTTACCCAAATCTAGGGTTGCACCCTCATTGATCAGGTTTCCTGTGATACCTTGTGCCTGTCTGTCTGCAGCATCCTGTTTGATCCATTCGCTGTCTTGGGGAGTTGTCCCGAAAGAACCTCCTGGAGTCGTATTTCCCTGGTAAATATGAGGCTTCCTGATATAGGTCGTCAACTGGTCATTGGGAGTTGCGCCACCAATTACCCAGTCAGAATTATCGGCATGGCCAAATACTTCTATCAATTCAAAGTCATTTGGATCATTTGCAGCTTTCAGGCCGGCTTTAATTGAATCATTAACTATTTTATACATATACCATGTGCCACCTAACCATTCATGAGCTGCACTTGCCCATTCTTCATATGATTCATTCCATGGGTTATGTTCTGTATTGAAAAGGACATCCGATGCTTCGGTTGCCCACCAGTTTCTTAATCCGGAACCAGGATTAACATGGCCGGCAACAAACACATCACCCGGCTGAATCAGCGGACTAACATTAATATCCTCAACTACTCTTCCGGGGGTAACAGCCCATGTAGCTTCATCAACCCACCTGTAGCCGGGAATGTATTTCCTGTATCTTTGAGGCCAATTATCGTCACCAGAAAAACTGGTTATTCCAGATGCTTCATCTCCATAAAGGAAAGTAAACATATAATCACTCAAGTCGAGTACCTGGTTGCCGGGATTCGCAATTTCCACAAATCCATTGTGCCATTGATCCTGGAATACCAGTTCCGACAGGAAGGGTTCAGCAAAATAGGGCTGCAGGTTATCCGGATCTTTTTCCTTGAATAATTCGACGTTGTAGGTATTTTTAACACTATCATCTTCTGCAGTTACAATAAACTGAATAGTACGATCGCTCACCGATCCTGTAAGTGATTTTGCACGTACAACCTCAACCTTTGCATTCAGGTTCTGGGTTTTGGCGATGAGTGCCGGTACTCCACTGGATTGGTATGGAACTTCCAGACGGTAGTTGTAAACATTTGATACAAATCCGGGGATTGTATCTCCTTCCCATCCGAGTGTTCCTTTTACATCTGCAGGAATGTCGGGCCATGTAATGGCTGACAGGAACGCATTATGGCTGGGTTGATAACCCTGCACCTGGATAAAGTAATCCTTTGATGCTCCGTTTTGCGATGTAACTTTTAAAATGTCACCCGATTTGAGGTCCGGCCGGGTTTCTCCGTCAACATAAACGAATTCCCATGTAGCATTTGCTGGTTTTTCCAGATACTTCAAGAGTGAATCTGTGCGGGTGGCATTCGGAATCCCATACCATGTACCTGTGATGGTATCTGTACCATGATCATGTTTGGTAACTCTTGGCCAGTCAATCATTCCGCTTTGGGCATTTGTAATAATTGCTCCTCCCCTGAAATAGGTGGCAGCATTTACATGTGCAACGGGAACAACTATATTATCATCGGCAGTAGGTTCAGAAACTACAATGTCAAAAGTTTCCGACTGCATTGTATTACCCAGGACATAAACGGTGAGCTTGTCACCGGTCTTGGCTGCCCTGAAAACCGAGTCTGCATGTTCTGAATTCAGGTGGTAATTCCATGCAACGCCAGGCTTCTTCTCCATATGCCTCATGATATCGTCAAGGCGGCGGGTCCCCCATGGGACAGTAAGCTTTTTACCTGCATAATCCACATCGATAACATCTGATTCCAATGTGTTTTCATCAAGTACATAAGGGCCGTGATTACCGACAGTCCACCACAGGTCGCGCCATGAATTATATCCGGTAGGACGCTCAACCGGCATCCATTCCGAGTCTTCGGCACCTACACCACGGGCATTGGCAAAATCAGGGTTTCCTGTTTTGATACTATACTTGCGAACAAGAAGTGAAGTACGGGTTCCTTCAAGCACTCCGGCTACATCGTAGCCATTGTTCGCGAAATTAAGTCCATTATTATCGAATACTCCGCCAACCTGATCAATGATAGCCGAATCACCTGGTGCATAATGATGTTCTACAAAAAAACAACCCCTTCCATTCCAGGTTTCAAAAACCCACTGATAGTTTTCATTCCATCGTGCACTTCTTGTTACACTATCCTTAACATTCGGGAATTCGGCACTTCTGGCTTCCCTGACATGGATAAGCAAATCGGCCAGGTCGTAAATGTCAATCTGTTTTGGACGCTGACTTCCTTCAAACCCTACCATTTTATTTTTGTACATGGTGGGTCCGAAATCATAGGCAGTTGTAACAACAAATGATTCTCCCGGTGCAAGTGATTGCTCCGGTAACGCAAATTTCCTGTTCGATTCAGGAACATATGGACCATTTACATTTTCAACTGCTGTTGCCCACGGACGCATTAATCCCAGTCTGAATTCACTCAAATCAATGGTTGTATTTCCCATGTTTGTCAATTCCACATGATTATTGGGCTGTCCGTCCATTCTGACTTCCGAAATGACTAAATTCCGGTATGGCTGCTGTGCATTCAGAATACCAGCAACTAAAAACAAGAAAAGTAGAAGTTTTAATCTCATAGTGTAAAAATTTAAATTAATTGAATAAATTCACTTCGTCGCTTTATTAGTTTCATTTTAACAAATATGATAAATATTTCCGCTTTATCCAGACATATTCAGTGCTAAGGATATAACTAATCTTTCATTAGTATAATAAATAGTACATTGTCAAAAAAAATCCAGTTGAAGGGTAAATAATGATCATAATTCCTGTTCATCGAAAAGTGTATTTGATTATTCCAAATTAAAAATACGGAATATTACTTTAATTGCAGATTAGATAGGAACAGAAAATTTTCATATAAGGAATCAAATTCAGTTATTCCGCAGAAAAATATAGATATAAATTGCTGCCCAGGACGATAAACCCTGCATGGATATTAGTGCCGGATATACTAAATGAAGCTTAATTTCTGTAAATATTTCATCTGTATTCGGTATAAGCCTTACATTTGATTAACTTTGCAATTGTATTAAAAAGCACCAATAGTTTTCATTATGGCATTTGTAACTAAATTACTTGGTAAAATTCTGGGAAGTAAATCCGAAAGGGACATCAGGGAAACATCACCTCTTGTTGAATTGATTAAGCAGGAGTACAGCAGGATGGTTTCCATGTCGAATGATGAATTGAGAAATGAGACTGACAGGTTGCGTCAGATTATTCAGGAGAGAATTAAGCCTGAGCTTGACCAGATAGCTGAGTTGAAGGAAAAATCGGAAGATGTTGAAATAGAAGAAAGCGAAAAGTTATATACCCAGATCGATAAACTCGAGGAAGCCGTTCTGGAGAAGACAGAGGAAGTTTTGAATGAAATTTTGCCTGCTGCCTTTGCCATTGTAAAAGACACTGCAAGGAGATTTTTTGAGAATGAAACGGTTGAAGTAACCGCAAGGACCTACGACAGAGACCTGGCTTCAACCCGGGCAAGCATCACGATTAACGGCGATAAGGCATACTGGAAAAACAGGTGGATAGCAGGCGGAACCGAAATCATTTGGGATATGATTCATTACGATGTGCAGCTTATCGGCGGGGTTGTTCTTCACCAGGGAAAGATTGCCGAAATGGCTACCGGTGAGGGTAAAACCCTTGTGGCAACGCTTCCTGTATTTCTGAATGCACTTGCAGGACGTGGTGTTCATGTGGTAACAGTTAACGATTACCTTTCGAAGCGTGATGCAGAGTGGATGGGACCTATTTTTGAATTCCACGGACTTAGCGTCGACTGTATCGACAAGCACCAGCCAAATTCAGAAGCAAGGCGCAAAGCATACAATGCCGATATTACCTATGGCACCAATAACGAGTTCGGGTTCGACTATCTTCGCGATAATATGTCGATTAATCCTGAAGACCTTGTGCAGCGGAAGCACCATTATGCAATTGTTGACGAGGTTGACTCGGTTTTGATTGATGATGCTCGTACACCACTTATTATTTCAGGCCCTGTGCCCAAAGGCGAACATCAGCAGTTTGAAGAGTTGAAAGGTTATGTTGAAAAACTTGTGAAGGCCCAGCGCGACCATGTAAACCAGGTATTTATTGAGGCAAAACGGTTGCTTACCAAGGATAATCATACCGATGAGGAGAAAAAGGAGGGTGGTTTATTGCTGCTTCGTGCCAATAAAGGGTTGCCCAAGAATAAGTCGATCATCAAGTTCCTGAGTGAAGAAGGAATGAGGGCGATAATGACAAAAACGGAGAATTTCTATATGCAGGAGAATAATAAGAACATGCATATCGTTACTGACCCGCTTTATTTTGTCATTGAAGAAAAACAGAATTCAGTTGAACTTACGGATAAGGGAATCGATTTGATTTCCGAAGGAATGTCAGACTCCGATTTCTTCGTGCTGCCAGATATGGGTGCAGTGCTTGCCGAACTTGAGAATTCGGGACTTCCCGCAGAAGAGATACAGGAAAAGAAAGATAAGCTGCTTCAGGATTATGCAGTAAAATCAGAGAGGGTTCATACAATTAACCAGTTGCTGAAAGCATATACCATGTTTGAAAAGGATGTGGAATATGTAGTCATCGACAACAAGGTGAAGATTGTTGATGAACAGACTGGCCGTATTATGGAAGGGAGACGGTATTCCGATGGCCTTCACCAGGCAATTGAAGCAAAGGAACGTGTAAAGGTGGAAGCAGCTACCCAGACTTTTGCTACCATTACCTTGCAGAACTATTTCCGTATGTATCATAAGCTGGCAGGTATGACTGGTACTGCAGAAACCGAAGCGGGAGAGTTCTGGGACATTTACAAGCTTGAGGTGGTTGTGATACCGACAAATAAGCCGATTGTCCGTGATGACAGGGAAGACCTTGTATTTAAGACAAAACGAGAAAAGTACAATTCGGTCATCGATGAAATTGTGGAGCTGAATAAAGCTGGCCGACCTGTGCTTGTTGGAACTACTTCGGTCGAGATATCGGAGTTGCTGAGCAGGATGTTGAAGCTGAGAGGGATTAAGCATAACGTGCTGAATGCAAAGCTGCATGCCCGTGAAGCTGAAATTGTTGCCGAGGCCGGCCGTACAGGAGCCGTGACAATTGCCACCAATATGGCCGGACGTGGTACCGACATCAAACTTGCACCTGAAGTGAAAAAGGCAGGTGGTTTGGCAATTATTGGAACTGAACGGCATGATTCCCGGCGTGTCGACAGGCAGTTGCGTGGCCGTTCCGGAAGGCAGGGAGACCCGGGGTCTTCCCAGTTTTATGTATCGCTTGAAGATGATTTGATGCGTCTCTTTGGCTCTGAACGTATCTCAGGCATCATGGACCGCCTTGGATTAAAGGAGGGTGAAGTGATTCAGCATTCAATGATTTCCAAATCAATCGAAAGGGCACAGCGGAAAGTTGAAGAGAATAACTTCGGAATCCGTAAGCGTCTGCTCGAATATGATGATGTCATGAATTCCCAGCGTGAGGTGATTTACCGTAAACGCCGTCATGCATTATTTGGTGAGCGGCTGGAAGCCGATATGCTCAATATGATGTATGACTCGGTGGAAGAACTTGTAACTGAATATCATGGTTCCGATCAGTTCGAGGATTTCAACATGGAACTGATGCGTCTGCTCTCTATGGAATCGCCTGTGCCAGTCGAAGAGTTTAAGAAAATGTCGACGGCTGAAATCACAGAGACAATCTTTGCCAGGATGATCGACAGCTATAAGAGGAAGGTTGAAACCATTTCAAAACAGGCCTTCCCGGTGATTAAAAATGTTTATGAAACCAAATCACACGTATATAAAAATATAGTCGTTCCGATTTCTGATGGCAAACGCGTCTTCCAGATCGTATGTAACCTGGAGAATGCTTACCTGAACAAAGGGAAGGAGCTTGTGAAATCATACCAGAAGCAGGTCGTTCTTCTTACAATTGATAACCTGTGGAAAGAGCAGCTTCGCGAGATGGACGATTTGAAGCAGTCGGTTCAGAATGCCACTTATGAACAGAAAGACCCGTTGCTGATATATAAATTTGAATCATTCAACCTGTTCAAGGTGATGATATCGAAGGTGAATAAGGATGTTGTCGGAACCCTGATGAAGGGTCATATCCCAATCCAGAGTCCTGATCAGGTGAAGCAGGCTGAAGAAAGAAAACGGACCGACATGAGCAGGTACAAGACCCAGAAGTCGGATATGCCAGGTGTTGAAAATCCAATGCAGGGGGCAGTTACACAGGGAGGCGAACGTTCAAGGCCTCAACCGGTACGTGTTGAAAAGAAGGTTGGCCGTAATGATCCATGTCCCTGCGGAAGCGGAAAGAAGTACAAACAGTGCCACGGCAGGGGAGCCGTATAACTGTTGTCAAATAATTAATCTTTAGGTAACCGGTAATGATAGATTTTCTTAATGCCATTCGGTGGAATGCGAGCCCCGAAATATTTAACTTAGGCCCTTTGTCGGTCCGCTGGTATGGACTGCTTTTCGCATCTGGATTTCTGATAGCCTATTATATAGGTGAGAAAATGCTTAAATCGGAGAATGTCCCACAGAAATGGATCGATTCATTGTTTTTCTATATCATTATAGCCACTATCCTGGGGGCGCGGCTAGGTCATGTCTTTTTTTACGGGTGGGATTATTATTCACAGCACCCCGGGGAAATACTTAAGGTGTGGCACGGAGGGCTTGCCAGTCACGGGGGGGCACTTGGCATATTTATCGCTCTATTGATTCATTCAAAACTGATAACCAAAAGGAATGTATTCTGGACCATCGACAGGGTTGTGGTTCCTACAGCCCTGGTTGCCGCTTTTATAAGGCTTGGCAACCTCATGAATTCAGAAATATACGGAATCGAAACCTCTCTTCCTTGGGGCTTCATTTTTTTGAGGAACAATGAAGTAGTGCCTAAGCATCCTACCCAGATTTATGAAGCACTTGCATATTTTCTAACCTTTGCAGTACTGATGCATCTTTACTGGAAAACCAATCTCAAATTCAGGGAAGGACTGCTCACGGGTGTATTATTTGTAATGGTTTTCACAGCACGGTTCTTTATTGAATTTATAAAGGAGGATCAGGAAGCATTTGAGGCTACTATGGCTCTGAATATGGGGCAGTGGCTCAGCATTCCTTTTATTCTTGCCGGGATTTTTCTCATCATTAGGGCTGTAAGGCTGCCGGAAAAGCGGTATAAAAACAAAAAATGACCTGCCGTGCCAGGTCTTACGGCAATTAGCTGAATAGTCCGGATTCAATAATCTCTTCAAGGACTTTCCCTGTGGGAATCTGTACCATCGGGTTTAGTAGCCAATTTTGCTCTATTAATTGTAACTGTTAATACTTGCCATTCTCGGGAAGGACTTTCTGATTGTAAGAAAATGGCCGGGGTTTTCAGCTCAGGTTGTTGCATGTTTTGTACTGTAAGCAGTTTCTGAATGCTCCTGAGCCTGGTATATCCTTCAGTCAATCGCTATCAGGCTTTTTCATTTTCATTGTATAATTACCTCACCTGTTCAATTATTAATTCAGGTACTCAGCGGCGATATTTATAATCATTCTCATGATAATATTACCTGACTATTGCTATTTTTGCATTGAAAATGGTCAATTAAAAAGGGAATCCGGTGTGAAACCGGAGCTGTACCCGCAGCTGTAATCCTTTCATGTTGAAGGCATCCTTTGCCACTGTTCCGGTAAATTCCGGTACGGGAAGGCCGCCTTCAATCGGGGAGAGCCAGAAGACCTGCCATTTTCAGTAAATGCTTTCGGGAATAAAAGCGACAGTTTGATGACCTGTCTTTTTATTTCCCCATGTTGAAATTAAACAAAGGGGAATGAATAAAATTAAATTGCTTCTTTTTAGTGTCTTCTGTTACATGCAGGCGGTATCACAGGATGCAGCCTTTCATGTGCTTGATTATGTCCCGGCACCCGGGCAGCATATCAATATTACAAATCTCGGTACTCCCGCAGCTGCCCTGAACATCACTGCAAAAGTTTCAGCTTCTGTTTCACTTGGAAGCTTTGGAGGCTATATCGTGTTGGGATTTACACAACCGTGTGTCAATCATCCTGATAATCCATACGGAATTGATTTTACAGTATTTGGTAATGCTTTTGGGGGTTCATCTGAACCTGGAGTGGTATGGGTGATGAAAGATGAAAACAAAAATGGTCTGCCCGATGATACCTGGTACGAGATAGCTGGCAGCAGTCATTTTCACCCGGCAACTGTGAGAAACTATCAGGTCACATATTCTCCCTCCGGCACCCGTGATGTTAAATGGAAAGACAACAAGGGACAGTCGGGCATACTTCCGGCAAACAGTTTTAATCTTCAGGAATACTATCCTGCGGCTGAATTTTTTCCCCAGTATCCCCGTGACTCTGTTACCTTTTCAGGAACTCTTCTTCAACATGTGATTGATGATGCTGTTGCAGGTGAGATTAAACTGCCGCCTCCCGTATTTGGGTATGCCGACAGCTACCCGCTGAAACAGGGTATATCGCTGTTTCTGCCCGATAACCCCTACACAAAAGAGATTGAAGGTGCTGGTGGCGACCCGGTTGATATATCATGGGCAGTTGATGAGCATGGGGATTATGTGAATCTTGATACAGTTCACTTTGTAAAAATAGTATCGGCAAGCCTTGCAAGTGTCGGATGGCTGGGTGAAATCTCTACTGATGTGGCATGGATTGAACCAACCCGGCCCAACAAACTGATTAAGGGGAAGGAAAATCTTCTTGTTGTTTATCCCTATCCTGTTAAAATTCTCAAAGGTTCTTCAATCCAGCTTTATACAAAATATTTTGAACAAGGACGGAAACAGGATAAAAATATGCAATATGAGGTACAGGGTGAAGAAACAGTTTCTGTCAGTACATCAGGAAGGGTAACAGGATTGCAGGCAGGAACAGCCCAGGTGAAAATTTCAGCCGGTAATGAAACAGCGCTAGTGCCTTTGCATGTGGTTGTCCCTGGATCAATCACTTTTTTATCCACGTTTACCTCTGTTTATCCGGGTGACACCATACAGCTTTCAGCAAAGGTACTTGACAATACAAATAATCATATCGAATGCCCTGTTGTGTATCATTCATCGAATACCCAAACAGGTAAAATCATTGAAAAAGAAGGGATATATTATTTTGTTGCACTCCGGAGCGGTGAAACAATTCTTTCGGCCACTGTTGAGGGTTTTCAAACCGAAACACAGGTGCGGGTTAATGTGATGTCACCCGATGATAAAATCAGGGTACTGTTATCTGTAAAAAAGGAAGATGAGAACCTGCTTCCGCTTCAAATGGTTGAAGTGGCTGCAGCCAACATCAATTCACTTGTTGAAAACAGGCGCAGTGATTATTCTTCAATTGAAAAACCTACGCTTGCACATGCCGTTGCAGCCGGTCTTCAAAGGGCAGGAGCCGGTTTTCATTTCAGGGATGACGAGGCTGCAGGTGGTGAACTTTACCTTTACAAGATTGAGGATAATGGCATGTTTACCTATGGCTGGGGGGGCAAGACTCAACCTGCAGGTTATGCCCGTGGATGGATCGCGCTACTGAACAGCACCCATTATATCAATGGATTTGATAAAATTGAGGTGTCGTCAGGTGATACAGTTTTCCTGTATCATGTCAGCAACCTCAGCAACGACTGGATTTTTACCCGTCTGCTGCCGGAAAAATTTACAGCAGAACAAGGAGAGTCAATCGGAGTATGGCTTCAAAAGGCAGCCTGCAATTTCTCAGGAGCCAACATCACTACAGCCGGTTTCCTTCCGGTAGCAGGTGCTGAAGTGCAGGCAGGTAACCGGTATATTACTGATGCTGATGGATTCACTTCAGTAACTGCCAGTGGCAGTTTCCCTATGATTATCACCTCAGGAATTGATGCAGCCCTTATCGGGGAAGATATAGCAAGTGGCATTGCACCTGTAAAAAATCAGCTGCTTCAGGTTTATCCTAATCCTGCACAGAATGAGTTATATATCAGTGTCAGTGGAATGTCTGCTAACGGATTCCCGCAATCAGGTTTCATAAGTGGCCCAAATCATTCAAAAGTGATGATTTATAATTTAAAGGGAAAGATCCTGATGAATAAAGAAATAGCGGAATTTCCCGCCCGCATTGATTTGACTCCCATTCCCAAAGGATTCTATCAACTTGTGGTAATCACTGGTGGCCAGTGGGAAACCCATAAATTTGTCAGGCAATGAGCAGGCTGAGCTTCTTACTTCTTGTTTTGCTGCACGTTGTTTTCAATTCCAGGGGGCAGATGATTCCTGATACAGTGCGAATTGAGGAAATAAAGGTGCTGGCAAAGAAAAGGGTGCAGGATGCAGGATTACAAATCACCCGGCCCGATTCATTGCAAAAGCTATCCATGCTGACAACCGATTTGTCAGACCTCATTTCCGATTATTCCCCTGTCTTTGTGAAATCATACGGCAGGGGCTCATCGGCAACTGCCAGCTTCAGGGGGGCTGCTGCCACGCATACGCAGGTTTTATGGAACGGCATGAACCTGAACTCGCCAATGCGCGGGATTGCAGATTTATCACTGCTGCCGGTTTTTTTTACCGATGATGTCTACCTGCTTCATGGCGGCAGTTCAATGACAAGGGGCAGTGGTGCCCTGGGCGGGAGCATCCATCTTGAAAATATCCCCGACTGGAACAGTAAACTTTTAATAGAGGCCCTCGGTGAAAAAGGTTCTTTTCATTCACAGAAAGCTTTCTTCAGATTAAAAACGGGTAACAAAAACTTTCAGAGCTCAACCAGGGTATTCTATGAAGATTCGCAAAACGACTTCCCCTTTTACAATGTTGGTGTACTTCCACACAGGACCGATACCTTAAAAAATGCAGCTTATGAAAAAGCAGGGATTCTGCAGGAATTCTACTTCAGGCATTACAACAACAACATTTCGGGCATCAGGTTATGGTACCAGCAGAGCCACCGGAACCTGCCGCAACTGATGTCATACGAGGGAAGCCTCAGGGATGAATACCAGCGCGACGGGCAGTTCAGGGTGCAGTATGACTGGAAACGCTACACCGAAGGGCTGAACTACCATTTTTTTTCAGGCTACAGCCGTTCAGGACTTGAATATTATCGTGCTGCTCCTGCCTTTGATTTTATAAGTGAGGATTCCCGGAGCAGGGAAGATGCCTTTTTTAACCACCTGCGAATCTTCAGGACTTTTGACGAGTACAGCTATGTAACATTCACTTTCGATGCAAATTATTTTGCGGTAAATGCCGACGACCTGATTAGGGAAACAGGTTACCAAAAAAACAGGCTTGAAACCAGTATCATGGTCAACCTGCACCTGAAACCCTCCGACAGGATAGCCTTTTTCATCCTGATGCGCTCTGAAAATTACGATGGAAGGGTTATTCCCTTAATACCGTCGGCAGGAATGGAATGGCAGTTTAACCGGAACTGGCCTGTTGTACTGCGTTCGAATGTTGCCCGTAACTTCCACAAACCTACCCTGAACGACTTGTACTGGATACCTGGCGGTAACCCCGATTTGCTGGCTGAAGATGGTTTTACCGGTGATCTTTCCCTGTCGGGTACTTTCCGCAGGGGGAATACTGAAATGAAACATGAAGCTACTGCCTTTGTCTCACTGATTGAAAACTGGATCTTATGGCAGCCCTCCGCAGGTGGTGCCTATTACTGGGAGGCTGCCAATGTAAAGGATGTGTTCTCGCGTGGAATTGAATACGTTTTTTCCGGTTCCTGCCAGTTAAACAAAATCAGGTTGCGTACCGGGGGCAACTACAGCTATACGGCTGTTTCAAATGTGCATGCCCTCCATTCGGCCGACGAATCGAGGGGACGGCAGCTCATTTATATCCCAAGGCACCAGGGTGGGGTATATGCGGCTATTCAGTGGCAGGGGTTCCTTTTAAAATATGATCTGAACGGGGTAGGCAGGCGCTATACGACCTCCAATCATTCAGAAACTGATTTCGAACATGTGCTGAACCCATATCTCCTGGGCAGGCTTTCATTTGAAAAAGAATTGCCTGTGAATGATTTCCGGCTGCAGTTGAAGACAAGAATCGAGAACCTGTTTGACCAGGATTACCAAAGTATTCTGTGGAGGCCCATGCCCGGAAGGTCATATCATTTTACAGTTGCCCTTAAATATCATAAAAAATGAAACATCGTATCATTCTGCTTTTCCTTTCATTGATGATGGTTTACTGTGCAAAAGAACCGGTTGAAACCATATATGATTTCCCTGATACTGCAAAGGGGGTATTTATTGCCTGTGAAGGAAATTTTATGTACGGCAATGGCACTTTGTCATTTTACAATCATGAAAAGAAAATCGTTTCCAACAAACTGTTTTATGCAAGAAACAATGCCCCGCTTGGTGATGTAGTTCAGTCACTGGCAATGAAAGACAACAGGCTGTTTATTGTTGTGAATAATTCGGGAAAAATTGTTGTTGCCGATGCTGCAACTATTGGGTTCACCGGGGTGATTGGAGGACTCACTTCTCCGCGTCATATCCATTTTGTAAATGATGAAAAAGCATATGTTTCCGATTTATATGCACCTTTTATTACAATTTTCAATCCTTCGACACTTGAAATAACAGGGAAGATCGATCTTGATAATCATACATCCGAACAAATGGTGCAGGTTGGCAGATACCTGTACCTCACCCACTGGTCCTATGGGAACAGCATACTCGTAATTGACACGGTCAACGATTCGCTTGTCGGTCAAATGGAAGTCCCTTTCCAGCCCCGGAATCTTGTGAGTGACAGGAATGGCAAAATTTGGGTGCTGTCGGAAGGAAGTCCTGAGGGCACTGCTGCAGGAAGAAGTTTACCTGCACTGACACGTGTGGATACTGAAACTTTCACTATTGAACAGATATATCGTTTCAGTGAAGGTACCCTGCCCCGCGACCTGAAGATCAATAATAGCGGCGATACCATCTGGTACCTGAACAACGGCGTTTACAAGATGTCAGTCAACAGCAGGCAACTGCCTGAAACCCCGTTTATCGGTGGTGGCGGAAAATTGTTCTACAGCCTTGCTGTTGACCCCCGTAACCATGAAGTATATGTTTCCGATGCCATCGATTATACCCAGAATGCACTCATTTATCGTTATTCAAATTCAGGGAATCTTATCGATTCGTTTAAAGTTGGAATAAATCCCTCATACTTTCTCTTCAGGTGAAAAAATCATTTAAATTTACAATCTGAAATGGTTCTCAGATGAGATACAAGGGAATCCGGTGACCTGTCTGTCAGCAGGCAGGAAGTCCGGAGCTGTACCCGCAGCTGTAATCCTTTCATGTTGGCAGCATTTACATCCACTGTTACGATACAATCCGTAATGGGAAGGCCGCTGCCAATCGGGGAAAGCCAGAAGACCTGCCGTTTCAGATTGATAAACAATATCGTAAGCTTTCGGGGATAAAAGCTGAGGGTAATCTACCTTATTATTATTTCCCATAGTTACTGGTATTGTAAAATGTATTGTTTAACTACAAATTATTTTACAATGAGAAAATTTTACCTGATGACAGGAATGTTGGCAGCATTTATTGCTGCAGGTGCACAACAAGTGGCAACTTTCGAGGAGGTTGAGTTGCCTGAAAGTTTGTATTACAATGGTTCCGATGGTACCGGTGGGTTCTCCAGCGGCGGATTCTGGTTCCCTGTCGATTACAACGCCGACTGGATGAGCTGGAGTGGGTTTTCGGTATCAGCCATGAAGGATTCCATTACAGCCGGTTACGGAAACCAGTACAGTTCAATCGCTGGCTCTGGGGCCAACGGTTCTGAAAAGTATGTGGTTGCCTATGATGCGGGGGCTTTAAAACTGCCTTTTGAAACCGCCATGGAAGTAAAAGGCTTTTACATTACCAACACAACGTATGCTTACCTTGCAATGCGCGATGGCAGTGACTGGACCAAAAAGTTTGGCGGAACATCAGGTACTGAGCCCGATTACTTTAAACTAATGGTCTCAGGAACCGATATGCAGGGCAACCCTACCGATACACTTGAATTCTACCTTGCTGATTTCCGGTCTGAAAACCCTGAAGAAAATTATATCCTGAAGGACTGGGAGTGGTTTAACTGTGAAAGCCTGGGTGCTGTTACTGCCTTAAACTTTGCACTCGAATCATCCGATGTGGGGGAGTATGGAATGAATACCCCGGCTTATTTCTGCATCGATAATTTTACTGCTGCACTTCCTTCTGTGTCGTCACCTCAGGTTAAGAAACAGACTGAACTTAGGATATACCCCAATCCGGCGAAGAACCTGTTTTATATCGATGTACCTGATGGTACACAGCGGTTGTCGGTAACCGATGGTTCAGGGAGGATTCTGTTCATGCAGGAAAGTCCGCGGCCGGAATCCATGCCTGTCAGGGCCCTTGAAGGTATGCCTGCGGGAGTCTATTTTATCAGGCTAAAAACTAATGAAGGCGTAGTGAGCGCTAAAATGGTGAAACATTAAAAATGTTATTTATTTAAACCAACCATAGTAAAAATATCACGTATAGTCGCATGTATTTATCAGCTTGATTTGCAGATAGATGTAAAAGATTGGTTTTTACCTGCAGAATTGGTTCAACACTTTAAAACACTTATTTGTTAATTTTAGCAATAAAAGATAATTTGGTGTTTTGTTCTGTCGGTTAAATTAAGTTACTTTGCAATTTAAAAATAGAAAGATTATGCTTGAAATTTCAAAAAATTCGATGGTTACGCTGACATATGATCTGCACCTTGAAGATGAACAGGGAGAACTCATTGAAAAGGCAACTGAGGAACAGCCTCTTCAATTCCTGTATGGTGCGGGGATGATGCTGCCCAAATTTGAATCACATCTCGCTGGTTTAAAGCAGGGTGAGCAGTTCACAATCAGGTTGTCGAAGAACGATGCATATGGTGAAATAAATGAAGACGCAGTAGTTGAACTTCCTAAAGATGTATTCCTGGTTGACGGCCAGTTTGATTCGGAGCTGATTTCGGTGGGGAACATGGTACCGATGATGAGCAGCAACGGACAGCGCCTGAACGGACAGGTTCGCGAGGTTACAGCTGAAACGGTGACAATGGATTTCAATCATCCTCTTGCAGGAGAGGACCTTTATTTTACCGGAAAAGTGCTTGGCGTACGTCTGGCATCTGATGAAGAAATTGCTGAAGCCTTGCATGGCGGAGGTTGTGGTTGTGGCAGTGGTGGATGCAGCGACGAAGGATGTGGATCCGAACATCATGATCATAATCATGGTGGTTGTGGCTGCGGCTGCTGATCCGTATTTTGCAGATTAAGGCAAATTACTTAAATTAACCCCGTTTTCTTTTTGTTTATCAAAGAAAACGGGGTTTTTATATGGAACAAAAGTATAATGATTTGACCCTCATGTGTATATGTTTTTGTGCACAATACATAGCGTTGATAACCAACAAAAAAGAAAAAAAATTGTTACGATAATATTAAAGAATTTTTGTGAACACATTTGGTAAAATATTTCGTCTGACCTCTTTTGGTGAATCCCATGGTCGGGGTATTGGTGGAATCGTTGATGGTTGTCCAGCCGGTATAGAAATCGACATGGATGCCATTCAGTTTGACCTGTCGAGGCGGAAGCCCGGTCAGTCTAAAATCACCACCCAAAGGAAGGAAGCCGATAAGGTGGAGTTTCTTTCAGGATTGTTTGAAGGGAAAACACAAGGCACTCCCATAGCATTTGTTGTATGGAACCAGGACCACCATTCAGCCGACTATGATAATCTTAAAGATGTTTACAGGCCTTCACATGCCGATTATACTTACATCAAGAAGTACGGTACACGCGATCACCGTGGCGGAGGAAGGTCATCGGCACGTGAAACGATCGCACGTGTGGTTGCAGGTGCACTGGCCAAACAGATTCTTGCCGGCCGGCAAATAACCATCCAGGCATTTGTTTCACAGGTGGGAGAGGTGATGCTCGACAGGCCATACACAGAACTCGACCTTTCAAAAACGGAAGACAGCATTGTAAGATGCCCCGATGCTGAAACGGCCGAAAAAATGATTGCCCGCATCGAAGCTGCCGCTGCCGGAAAGGATACCGTGGGTGGCGTCATCACTTGTGTAGTAAAAGGTGTTCCTGCCGGATGGGGAGAACCTGTATTTAATAAGCTGCATGCCGACCTGGGCTCAGCCATGCTGGGAATCAATGCGGTCAAAGGTTTTGAATATGGCTCGGGATTCGGGGGTACAAAGCTCAGTGGTTCCGCCCATAACGATATATTCATCCAGACCAGTGAGGGAATCCGCACCAAAACAAACCACTCAGGCGGAATACAGGGTGGAATCTCCAACGGAGAAGATATCTACTTCAGGGTTGCTTTTAAACCCATTGCTACATTGCTGAAAGAACAACTTACTGTAGATAAGGAAAGTCATCAGACGACCATTCAGCCAAAAGGTAGGCACGATCCTTGCGTATTGCCTAGGGCAGTGCCTATTGTTGAAGCAATGGCCGCACTGGTACTTGCCGACCATTTTTTATTGAGTAAATTAAATTCACTATAATATGCCAAGAAGGAAAAGGAACAGAAGAATTCAGGTGCCTCCGGTTATCAAGGGAATGTCGGTATATGGAATCCGTGGCCGTAAATCAAACGAAGTTGTGCTGCGGCTTGAAGAGTATGAAGCTATCCGGCTGCTCGATTACCAGAACCTGACACAGGAACAGGCTGCAGTGCATATGGATGTTTCACGTCCGACACTTACCCGCATTTATGAGGAAGCACGCAACAAGGTTGCCACAGCTTTTGTTGAAGGACGCGACATCATTTTCAGGGGAGGTGATATTTATTTCGACAAGAACTGGTACAGGTGTAAAAACTGTCATGCAAGTTTTAACAGCTACCAGGAGGAAAATATTGATTGCCCTGTATGCAGTGCTGCAGATATAGTTTCGCTCAATGATTTCTATGCAAAATAGGAAATCGCAGCCGGGGGTTTCACATTTTTAAAGTAACCGCCCAACTGCATGCCTGGCTGTTGAAGTCGCGGTTAAGCCTGTCGCATGCAGGCTTAACCGTTCATGTTTTATTTTAAATCCTTCTCTGCTTTTATACATGCCGCCGGCATGTTTTTATTTCCCGTTATATCCTATATTTGTGCCTTTATTTTACAGGTAAGGGAGTTGTCTTTCCTCCTGTTGAATAAAGAATAATGGTCATGATGATGGCCATTTGTTAATATGCATGTGTATACTGGTTGAATGGCAGCTGATGAATCGCGTGAACCGTGTCTCTCCTTTCCAGGGGGCTGTTGACACATCAGGTTGTGGATTCCTGCTTCCATTTGCACCAACTTCAATTTAAACCGATGAGAATCAGAAAGCTGCTGCGTGTTCTTCACCGCGACCTTGGTTATTTCATAGTGGGCATGACAATCGTTTATGCCTTATCAGGTATTTTCCTGAACCACCGACATGATTTCAATCCCGATTACAGGATTATTTTCGAAGAGTTTCGCACACCTCCGGGTGCAGCTGAAGATTTTCATGAAGAACGGATAAGGGAAATCCTTTCTCAGCTTGAGCAGCATGTTGTTTATAAAAAGCACTATATCACCAACCAGGGGAATGTGAAGGTCTTCATTGAAAACGGTGAAGTTACAATCTACCCCCAGACCGGAGAGGGAGCCATGAATTACCTTCACAAGCGGGCAGTCATTTTCGAGATGAACAAACTTCACAAGGCATCAATCGGCACCCTCTGGAAATGGGTCAGCGATGCCATGGCTGTCATCCTGATGTTTGTAGCCATTTCTGGACTCTTTCTGCTCAAGGGAAAGAGGGGACTCGGACGCTGGGGATGGTGGTTCACAATTGCCGGGGCAGCAGTACCTTTATTGTTTGCATTATTGTATATTTGAAACAACATAACCAAAAAGTCGATAACATGAAAAAATTTGCCTTCATTGCTTTCATTGCAGCTTTTGCCTTTAGCTGCGGGAACCGTAATCAACAAAATGCAACAGATACAGCCAGTGCTGAAAATGAAGCTGTTGTATATACTGTCGATCAGTTGTATGCCAATGCCGATGAACTGGAGGGTAAAGAGGTTGTTGTAGCAGGAACCGTGATGCATGTCTGCAAACAGGGTGGTGGCAGGTGTTTCCTGATGGGGTCAAACGAAGACTTTAATATCAGGATTGAAGCAGGCGAAAAAATAGGTGCCTTCAAGCAGGAGCAGATGGGAAGTGAACTTACAGTGAAAGGGATTTTCAAACAGGTCAGGACAGAGGCCGATGCGCATAATCCCTCACATGCCCATGGCGATGAGGCTGAAGAACACGACGAAGAAGCTGAAAATGCCCACCAGGTAATTGCTGCAGCACAGGAAAAAGCTGAGGTTATTTATTTCATTGAAGGGTTACAGGTACTGAAGGAAGAAATCTGATTTCCGCCGGTTGCGGAAAAGCAAGTCATACATGGGGCGGGATAATAATGCAGTTATTATCCTGCCCCTATTTATTTTCCGGGACGAAATCGAGCGAGATTGAATTGACACAATGCCTTGTATTTTTCGAGGTGAACCTTTCACCAAAAAATACGTGGCCAAGATGCCCGCCACAGTTGCTGCATGTGATTTCGGTTCGCCGGCCATCGGCATCAACCGATTTGTGAACGGCCCCTTCTATTTCATCATCAAAACTCGGCCATCCACAGTTCGACTCAAACTTGTCGGATGACCTGTAAAGAGGCGCACTGCATTGCTTGCACACATAAGTGCCCTTCTCCTTGTGGTTGTTAAACTTACCTGTAAACGGACGTTCTGTTCCCTTGTGAACAATGACATATTCCTCAAATTCGGTTAACTGCCTGTATTTTTCCATCTGGTTACCCTCCTTTTTAACATTGGCTGCATTCAGCTGTACATGACTTTGTCTCTGTTTCCTGTTTTCTCCCTGTCCGCAGGCTGAGAAAAAAGCAGCCGTTAATAATATTGTCATAATGATTTTCATTCCTCTATAAAGACAAACAGGGTGCAGAATATGTTTATTGCCGCAAAGGGCGGGAATAATTTATTGAGAAAAAACGGTGAGAAGCAGTAGTACCAAATGACAAAAAACGTGGAGGAGGAGAAATTTTCCTCCCTAACATTACAACGAACAGTAGGAAAGGAAAAAAGAAGGACTTTGGCTGGACTAAATTCAATGTAAACTCAATGTAAATTCAATTATAATTCAATGTAAAGTCAATTATAACTGAATTTACACTGAATTTGAATTGAGTTATTACTGACTTTGGTACCTGATTGTTACTGCGTAATTCAGGACGGAAAAGCCCTGGAGGTTGGGGAGCAAATCTCCCAAAAGACAACCACCCCGTGAGCATTTCCCGGGGTGGTTGTCTGGCAGTAGTTGAATTCAGGATTTTTGGAGGAGCGGAATTTTTTTCCTAGACTTTTTCTATGCCGATACCGGGTTTATCCAGCAGGGTGATTTTCCCGTTTTCAATGGTAACTCCCCTGTAAGGATCATTCGAAATGAGCAGGTTCCCGTCGAGGTCGGCCCAGAGGGTTTTGGGTGAAAGCTGTGCTGCAGCCGATATGGCACATGAGGTTTCGGTCATGCAGCCAATCATTATTTTCAGGTTGAGTGCCTGTGCCAGTTGTATCATTTTGTGGGCCTCGCGCATCCCTGTACATTTCATCAGTTTGATGTTGATGCCCGAATATACACCCACTGCCTTATGAACGTCAGGAAGGCGCTGAACTGCTTCATCGCCGATGATTGGAAGTGGTGACCTTTCAGTCAGCCATGCATTATCGTCGACCCGCTCTCTGGGCATTGGCTGTTCCACAAAAACAACACCTTTTTCCTTCAGCCAGTGTATCATCCCGAGTGCTTCCTCTTTGTTTTTCCAGCCCTGATTTACATCGACGCATAGTGGCTTGCGGGTTTCCTGTCTGATGGTTTCAACCAGTTCCTTATCGCCGGGGACACCAAGTTTCACTTTCAGGATATTGTAGGGTGCTGCTTCCTGTACTTTCTGCCGTACGACTTCGGGCGAGTCAATTCCAATTGTGAATGAAGTATCGGGGGTATTTTCTGCCGGATATCCCCAGATTTTATACCATGGCTGCTTCATCAGTTTTCCTGTCAGGTCATGCAGGGCGATGTCGACAGCGGCCTTTGCTGCTGTATTTCCAGGTGCTGCTTCATCCACATATTCAAGTATCTCGTCCATGCGGAACGGATCGTTGAACTGGGCAAGGTTAAGGGTATTTAAGAACTGTGCAGCTGATTTTTGTGATTCACCCAGGTAGGGAGGCATCGATGCTTCGCCGTAGCCTGTGTAACCCTCATATTCGAGCCGGGTGAGCATGACAGGAGTAGTGGTACGCGAACTGCCTGCCAGTGTAAATACATGTTTCAATTGCAAATCGTAGGGTTCAAAAGTAAGTTTCAAACCTTTTGCGGGCATATGTGCTTTCATTTCAGAATAAGTTATACGGGGGAGTGCAATGCCTCCCGCAGTGATGATTGCTGTAGTTTTTAAAAATGTTCTCCTTCCGGTTTTCATCCTGTTTTTCCAATCGGTTGTTTATATTTCTTGTTCCCGGGGGATATCAGTACCAGGGATGGTCTTTCACCCATACCGTGCCATCAGTTCCTTCTGCGCCTATGATGCGCCTTGCCCTGATGAATGTATTTTTCCTGTACCCCGAGAAAATTTCACTGTCGGGGTTAAAGCTGTTCTGCATCACATAGCCTGATGCATGGATGTATTCAGTTTCCCCCAGGGATATGGCTACATGGGTTATCCGTTCGCCTTGTTCTCCCTGCTTGTTCCGACCAAAGAAGAGGAGGTCGCCGGGCTGAAGGTTTTCATAATCATTGCCTTGATCAATTGCTGTGCCATGCATAACCTGCAGCGATGCATCGCGGGCAAGTATGAGTCCGTGCATGAAAAATACGGTTTTTGTAAATCCGCTGCAGTCCATAGCTGCAGCCGATGTGCCGCCCCAGAGGTATGGCCTTCCGGTAAGTGAGCTGGCGGTCCGGATAACCGATGATGATGCGATGTTGTTTACCTGTCTGAATTCGTTAAAGCTTATCCAGTCTTCTGAGGGAGTGAAACCTGTCCTCCCGTCAGGAAGTTTCACTTCCAGCAATTGACCCTGCTTCCCGGCAAGTTCAACAATGCCGCCCATGGTGATATCGGCCAGGGGGCTGTTCATGTTCCGGCTGTCATAGATGAGTGTAAAGCTTCCGGTATAGATCATTCGCTCTGACTGCTGCCACTGTTCCAGACCGGCAGATGTAACGGGATGGATGCCGCCCTCATCAACCCATGAGATGTAGCGGTCGGGGGTTTGCACCCTGTACCACCCGTTCTGCCTTCTGAGTATTCTCAGAGGTGTTCCGGCCAGTGCCTGTGTCACTAGTTCAGCACTGTATTTTGGTTCTGCCCTTAAATTTGCAGCCGAAACGGTTACCAGTGCAAAAGGTTTCCCGGTTGCCGAGGTGTCGGGGAGCATGATGATTTCATCTTTCACATTGAAAGGTTCCAGTTCTGTCAGCAGTTTGAAGGTTCCAGTTCTGTCAGCAGTTTGTCCTTCAGTTCACTGCTTGTGGTTTCTCCCCTGACAATCAGTTCTCCGTCAAGGCGGATTACCTCAGCCTCGAAAACAGTTTCACGCCGGTCGGGCAGTCCGCTGGTCTGAAACTTTTCGGCCACGGCCTCAGCCTGTCGCCATTTGTTGTCGCCACATCCTGCAGCAAGCAGTATCGTCAGTATGAAGACCAGATATTTCAAGGGTCTAAAAGGGTTACCTTCATATTGTATTTCCATTCGTTAAAGTATATGTTTCCGTTCTTCCATTCCAGTTCGCCACGCTGAAAATCGACAGGCTCACTGCGGTAAAAGGTTTTTGCAGGGATCAGTTCGCTGCTGTAATCATCATTAACAATCATCCGGTAGGAGTCGATGCCCGATACATAAAATTCTTTCACCTGTTCATCAGATGAATCCTGCAGACCGAATGACTGGTCGAGGGGCACCCATCCGGTTCCTTCATAATAAACCTCTGCCCAGTCGTGCAGGTTCACCTCGCCCGGATGCAGCATCCATCCGCTCTGCCATTTGCAGGGTATTCCGCTGCAGCGTGCCAGCGTCATAAACAGCAGGGTTTGCATGCCACAGTCGCCGCGCATGTTTTTCAGTACATACTGCGGGATATTTTCCATGATGCTGTACTCATTTGCTGAAGCCCACGGGATATTCCGGTTTATCCATTTATAAATTGCCCTCACCCTTGAAACAGGGTCGGTTAACCCTGCTGTAATGGTGCCTGCCAGCTTTACAATATCGTCGGAAAAAACAATATGCGGCGGCCTTTCGGCGGTGTAGGTCCTGTATAGCGTGGTAGAAGTGTCATATGGGCTGACATTAATCTGTTGCAGATCGAACCATTGAGGTGATGTTTCGAAAACAGCCGTATAGGAAAAAACAGCATCCTCACCTGCAACTGATTCCTTTTCGATGTAAAGGCTCCGTTGCAATGCCTGATTTCCTGCAACCTGGTATTGATCGGCATTTACCGAAAGAAGCTGTACATTCCGCTGGCGCGGCATTGATTCCCGCGGGAAAGGCAGCCAGCACCTGATGGTTTCTCCTGCAGGCACTACGTGGGCAGGCAGTGTGACAGTATATTCAATCATGAACTTTTGGGTGAGATCTTCATGATTAAATCCTGCTGCATATTTTTGAAGGATACCGGTTGTGTGCTGAAGGCAGAATCCGTCCAGCGGGTCAGGTACAATGCCTTCTTTTTCGGCTTTCACTTTCATGGCAATTGAATCGATTCTGAAAAGATTGGCAACGGCATTGCGGAAATATCTCTTTTCACCATCGATGAGCCGCATTTCAAGCTTACCCGATTTTTCCCACTGTTCCAGCATAGCATCATCCAGATTGGGAAACCATGGCTGCAGTTCGTTGATGATGTCGGATTCAGATTTATTAAAGTCAATGATAATCCGGTCGGCTTTAGCCAGGAGGATTTCGTATCCGGCAGGCAGCTGACTTCCGGGGTTCTTTTCAGCAAAACGATTGGCAGCCTCGCGCATTCGTTTGAAGTTGCCTTGCCTGAAATGTTGCACAACCAGGTCGGCATCCTGCTTTCCGATGGTACATGCCATTGCCAGGAAGAGGATAATAAACAAGGCTCCGAAAGCAGGATATTTCTGCTGCATCAGTCATTCTTTTTACACTAACAAAGATAAAATGTTTGGTGAATGTTGCCCTGCAAATAAGGAATTTTCAGGATCTTTTCCTTCAGAACCATCACGGATGCCCACAAGGATTATTAGTTGATTTTCATCTGAAAAAAATCATGCCGGGTTCACCTGATGCCTTTAAAAATCAATATCTTTATTCACATGAATGCAGTGCCAGATATTCCGATATTGTACAGCGACGATTACCTGCTGGTAGCAGAGAAACCCGCCGGGCTTGCAGTGCATAAAAATGATTTTATGCCACATGATGCCCCATACCTGACAAAGTTGCTGGGTGAATTGACCGGCCGGTGGATATACAATGTTCACCGGCTCGATGCAAGGACTTCGGGTGTGATGGTACTGGCATTTTCCACCGGGATGGCCCATAAGCTTACCCTTCAGTTTGAACGGAAAGAGGTGTTCAAGGAATATGTGGCTGTGGTAAAGGGGCTGCCGGGGGAGGGGGTTTTTAATAATGAGGTGAAGGTGAAAAAGCGGTCGCAACGCTGGATGCCCGCTGTTACAAATTATACAACCATTGAAACAGTAAATCTGAAGCTGGCATACAAACAGTATGAAAGCATTGATCTGAGCCTTGTAGACATTATTCCCCTCACAGGTCGCTGGCACCAGATAAGGCAGCATTTCGCCCGGAATGGTTACGATATCGTGGGCGATACCTATCATGGTGATTTTACACTGAACAGGATCATCTCGGAAGCAACAGGAGTCAACCGCCTGCTGCTTCATGCCTCGGCCCTGAAGTTTACCCATCCCCATACCGGAGAACCCATGGAGTATCAATCAGCAGTGCCTGCCATTTTTCGAACATTGATGAAAAACGGTAATTTTTAATGTTTATAAATACCAAATATGTTGTGGCTTATGTGAATTATTTTATATTTGAACTTTTTTAAACCGAAGGATAAACCACTGTAGAGGATCATTGTGATGAAGATTTGGATATTGATTTTAACCTTGATTTTTTCTTCAGAAATATTTGCTCAGTTCCCGGGAAAAAAGCCCCTCTCAATCGATGATTACGATTCATGGAATACTTTGTCAGGTACAATCATCTCACCCGACGGGCAGCGAATCGCTTATGAAATTAATCCACAACGGGGCGATGGCACCCTCAAGCTAAGGCATGAAAAGGAAGAGGAAACATTTCCAAGGGGATATAAGCCCGCATTTGGCCCCGAAAACAAATTTTTGGTTTTTGGAATCAAGCAGCCTGAGAAAACAATTAAAGATGCCAGGAAGAAGAAAGTTTCCCGCGATGAGTTTCCGCGCGACAGCATAGGTATCCTCTTGTTCTCAGGGAAGAACAACATTTTCAAGTTCCCCCGGCTGGTAACCTTCAATATTCCTGATGAAAATGCAGGCTGGATTGCTTTTGCACAATCACCCGATAACAAAAAAGACACTACCAGCAGGAATGGTGAGACAAAGAAAAAAGCAAGCAAGAACAATAACCTCATTCTGTTCAATGTAAATACAGCTGATACGCTGATGATTCCCGATGTGTCGGAATGGATTTATGCAAAAAAGGGGGAAGTTGTTATTGTGAAGCGCGAACAGGATGATTCAGCAGGTTTCGTTACAACCCTTCATGCCTATTATCCGGGTACCGGCAGACAGCAAAAATTATTTTCGGAAAAGGGATGGATGGAAAAACTTGTGATTGATAACACGGGTGAAAAATATGCCTTTCTGTTTTCGACCGATACTGTAAAGGAAAAAAATTATGCACTATATGCCGGAGGTGCAGGCCGACCGGCTGAAAAAAAGGTAGATGCCACCACCAGGGGCATCCCGGTGGGATGGTCGCCGACTAAAAATGGTGCTGTTTATTTTTCGGAAGATGCAACCAAACTGTATTTTGGCACATGTGAAATTCCGCAGCCTGAGCAAAATGATTCTACCGAAGATGACGAAAAGCCAAGGGTGGATATCTGGAGCTGGAATGACGACAAACTTCAGTCGCAGCAGCTGGTGGAGATTGAATCAGAAAGAAGGCGCAACTATCTTGCCGTTTATCATCTGGAAACCGAAAGGTTTGTACAGCTCGCTGATCCCAACATCAGGAACGTGTTCCCCATTCAAAAAGGCAACGGTGATGTTGCCCTTGGCTATAATGAGCTTCCATACATCAGGGAATCGGGCTGGACGGGTACCTATCCGCGCGATTATTACCTGGTGGATGTAAAAACAGGGATTAAAAGAGAGATAGCCGATTGTCAGGCATATGTGAGAATATCACCGTCAGGAAAATATGTCGTGTGGTTTGATTATGAAGACGGTAATTTTTATTCCCGTTCAACCGACATCAACCGGATGAGTGCAGTGCCATTGACAAATATGCTTCCTGTTAATTTTTTTGATGAAGCCGATGACCGTCCTGCCAAGCCTTCGCCTTATGGCATTGCCGGCTGGAGTGAAGACGACAGGTTCCTGTTTATTTATGATCGTTACGATATTTGGAGGATTGACCCCTCGGGAGAAAGGGTGCCCGTTTGTATAACCAAGGCATTCGGAAGAATTAACCAGACCAGGTTGCGTTACACGCAGCTTGATTACAGCATTGATTACATTCCGGGCGATGAGCCGGTGTTACTGAATGCCTTTGATGAACGTACAATGTCAAGTGGCTTTTTCAGGATGAGATTCGGGCAGATAGCCAATCCCGAACTTCTTGTGATGGATAAGGCAACATTCAGCGGGGTCAGGAAAGCAAAAGGGGTTAATAAGATCATCTGGACCAGGGAAAATGTAAATGATTTCCCTGATTTGTGGTGCAGCGACATCGACTTCACCCGGGCCACCAGAATTTCAAATGCAAATCCGCAGCAGGCAGAGTTTGTATGGCCCAATGTTCAGCTTATTGAATGGACATCTTTTTCAGGAGAAAAGTTAAAGGGGCTGCTTTACCTGCCCGACAACCTGAATCCCGACAAGAAATATCCGCTTCTCGTCTACTTTTATGAGAAGGATTCTGAAAACCTGTACAAGCATCATCATCCTTCACCAAGCCGCTCAACAATCGATAAAACCTTTTATGTCAGTAATGGGTATGCGGTGTTTGTACCCGATATTTCTTATACGAATGGCTATCCCGGGCAGAGTGCCTTTAATTCGGTTGTCAGCGGAGCTTCCTATCTTATCAATACCTTTCCGTTTATCGATGAAAAGAAGATGGGCCTCCAGGGACAGAGCTGGGGGGGCTACCAGGTTGCATACCTGATTACACGCACCGATATGTTTTCGGCAGCTATGGCCGGTGCTCCTGTAAGCAATATGACAAGTGCCTACGGTGGTATCAGGTGGCAGAGCGGTATGGTGCGCATGTTCCAGTATGAAAGGCAGCAGAGCCGTATTGGTGGTTCCCTCTGGGAAAAACCACTGCAGTACATCGAGAATTCTCCCCTTTTTGGTGCACCCAATGTAAATACCCCCCTGCTGATGATGCATAACGATGGTGACGGTGCGGTGCCCTGGCATCAGGGAATTGAGTTTTTTGTGGCACTGCGCAGGCTAGAAAAGAGGGTATGGCTACTGAATTACAACAACCAGCCGCATAACCTCTCCAATTCAAGCTGGGCCAACCGTATTGATTTAAGCAAGCGGATGTTTCAGTTCTTTAACCATTACCTGAAGGATCAACCTATGCCTTTATGGATGGAAAAAGGGGTGCCGGCTGTGGAAAAGGGAAAGAACCTGGGGTACTGATATGTGGGCAGTGAGCCTTTCTGTATATCCCATTCACTGAGCCATTTATTAAAAAAAGTAATTTACTCCTGAATCTTTTATACATTTTAAAGTAACGATATCCTGGTTTGCACGTCTTAATGGAAATTAAAACATGTTACCATGAAAAAAATGATATTGTTTTCTTTCCTGATACTGATGATTTTCACTTCATGCGAATCAAGAAGCGGGGTTTCTGAAGCATATACCAAGTATAAGCGATATGATGGTGTCACCAGCTTAACTATTCCCGGCTGGGTGGTAAGGATGGCATCGCGCCTGGGAGATGTAGGCCCCGCTGAACGGGAGCTGCTTCAGAGCATCGACAGGGTAAGGATTCTAACAATTGAAGACAAGGAACTGAATGCAAGGGTAAACCTGCATAAAGAGTTTTATAAAAAGATAAGTCAGGATTCTGAACTTGAAGAACTGATGGCAGTAAATGATGCGGGAGAACAGATTACAATTTTCGGCAAGGGAGATGAGGATATGTTCAGTGAACTGATCATCCTGGTAGGAGGGAATGATAATGCCATGATACATGTAAAAGGTAAACTGAAACCTGAAATGATCTCAGCAATGGCATCAAAAGGGAACAACCATAATTTTTTTGGATTCAGGAACTAAGCTGACTTGTATTTTTTGCCAGTTCTGCCATCACAAGCCTTATTTCGGAATAAGAATAGTGATCCCCCAGTTTTTGCCTGATGTCATTGATTGTTTCTTCGGGGTGCTTTTTTTCGAGTTGTGTGATAATGACATCATATTTTTTCCTGTCAATTACCTCAAAAATATCGACTTTCCCGGTGCCTACAAAGTGAGCCAGATGACTTTCGATTGTTGACAGTGCCAGTCTGCGCCGTTTTGCAACTTCTTCGGGTTTTAAACCCTGCCTGAAAAGTTCGAGGCTTACATCTTTCGTAGTATATCCGGCCATTTGGATTTCCTTTGCAGCATTTGTGGGAATTTCCATACCTTGCTGTTTCCGGTATTCCATGATAAGCGCAAGCAGGTCGGGACCGAACAGCTTCATCTTTTTCCCTCCCATTCCCTTCACTGCTTTAAGTTGGGCTATGGTTGCAGGAAGCTTGCCCGAGATTTCAATCATTACGTTTTGCCGCAATATCTGCGATTCATCGGCACCTGTTTCTTTGGCTTTATCACTTCGCCATTGTTTTATTTTCCTGTAAAAGGCTTCGTTGGCAACAACCGTTTTCACCGGCTGGCCCTTACTCCTGAACTCCTGTTTTTCGATTCCGGCCAGTGCCCTTGCCTCAAGGTAGTGCCTGATTGAAAATCCCTTCTGGACCGATTCAAGGCAGCCTCTTTTAATGACAGTCTCCTTGTCGAGCCGGGTCAGCATTTCCCCGATCTTTTTAAGAACCGCTTTATTGTCCGATTCGTATGTCAGTTTTTCCAAAGGTTTCTCCACATGCTCTTCCAGTTTTGAAAGGAAATATCCTGCTGCCTTTTGCAGCCTCTCCTGGAGTGCAGGGTTGTTTTCTGCATTTTCATTTAACGATGAAAGTTTCTCTACCTGCAATTTGAACTTATCGGCTACATTAACCAGTTCTTCCCGGATGAGAGGCTGGATATTTTTGAGTTCAGTGAAAAGGTTACCTATGATTGATGATGCACTTTCCTCTTCAGTTTTTAAAAGGTATGATATGGTGAGTGTAAAAGGTTTGAAGTTGAACAGTTCGTTGAGCAGCTGTAATTCATATGATTTGCGGTACCTGAAGAGCGCATTTTCATCGGGCTGATTCTGTTCCACTTCAGAAGTAAATCCCAGCACCGTATCATCGCGTATCAGGCTTTTGGGCAGCAGGGGAGTGCTGAGCACAAGTCCTTCGAGGCTTTTGCACCGGCTGAGGGCAACATAAACCTGGCCATGTGCAAATGACTGCCTGGCATCGATGACTGCCTTTTCGAAGGTAAGGCCCTGGCTTTTATGGATTGTAATTGCCCATGCCAGCCTCAGGGGGTATTGGATAAACTGCCCGATGACCTTCTCTTCGATTTCACCGTTGTCCTCATTCAGGTTATAACGTGTATTGTCCCAGGTTGCAGGTTCAACAATGATGGGTTCTGTTTCTCCGGGACATAGCACCTCAATAATTTCTTCTGTAATTTTTTGTATTTTCCCTATCTTCCCGTTGAAGTATCTTTTTTCGGGAGAGATGTCGTTTTTCAGGAACATGACCTGGGCCCCGGTCTTAACTTCCAGCACTTCATCGGCAGGATATGAATATTCGGGGAATTCACCTTTTACCTGGCACGTAAAGCTTTTTGTTTTGCCGCTGAGTTTTCTGAGGAATGCATCGTTGATATTTGCTGCCTGGTAATTATGGGTGGTAAGTGTAATGTATCCTTCCTCTTCAGGAGGAGAGAAGTGAGGAATGTACCGGTGGTTCAGCTGCTGCAGATCGTACTGGTTTAAATTGTTTTCCCTGACCTTATTGAGCAGGTCAATGAATTCCTGTTCTTTCTGGCGGTAGATATGTTTCAGCTCAATGCCTATGAATTCCGATTTACGGAGTGCATGACTGCTGAAGAAAAATCCGGTTTCATAATATTTCCCCAGGATTTGCCACTCTTCATCCTTGATGACAGGAGCAAGCTGCTGCAAATCGCCAATCATAAGCAGCTGCACCCCTCCAAAAGGCAGGTAACGGTTTTTGAACCGTCGGAGGGTAGTATCGATGGCATCGAGAACATCGGCACGTACCATGCTGATCTCATCGATTACAAGCAGGTCGAGGCTCCGTATCAGATTGATTTTGTTTCGGCTGAACCGGTTGATGATGGCTGCATGCTCAGCCTCTCCCTGATGCTCCTGGTTCGCTTTTACCACATTTTGCGGTATCTGGGGACCAAATGGCAACTGAAAGAATGAATGGATGGTCACACCACCTGCATTGATGGCGGCAACACCTGTTGGTGCCACTACAACCATCCTTTTTGGGGAAACCTTCTTCAGGTTTCTGAGAAATGTTGTTTTACCCGTACCTGCCTTTCCTGTAAGAAAGATATGCTGATTGGTATAATGGATAAAATTGAATGCAAGCTCCAGCTGCGGGTTATTTTCGTATGTCATGGCTATTAATCATGGCCTGGTTATTCATGGGCAATATAATGAAAATAGACCTGATTTACAAGCTTATGCTCATAAAATTGCACCAAGCTCATTCATTAGTTTTCTATATTCGTTGTTAGTAAGTTGAAGGTGTTGCTGTATTTCAGGAATATCAGCAAGTTGGCGGCAGGTTACAATCCCATTTTCCAGCAATGTTTTTTTACGGGTGCTGTTCAGCTGGTTCAGCACTGTAACAGGATAAATTTTATCACGGTCGATGATATCCTTCAGTCCGTTTCCTGCCGGGTAGTCCCAGCTCAGCAGGTGAAGACCGCTGCATGTTCCATAATCAATGGCATCGGTTGTAAAACGGGTATTTGTAACAACCCATCCATAAAATTTAAACCCGTTGTATTCTGCCGATTCCATTTGTTTGTTGATGATATCATTTACCCTGGAACGTACATATAAAGGAACCTGTACACTTACTGTTTTGCCGTGACTTTGGCTGTATTTGCATTCAATAATGTGCTGCTCATGTCCTTTAGTTGCCAGCACATCCACTTCGTGTGTCACACAATGCCCTTTCATGATTTGGCCAACAAGTGTGGAATAGCCTCTGTATTCAAGTATCTTCCCGATAAACCGTTCGAAAGGATAGCCGGTTGGGCCAAGCTCCATAATGGCTTTCTTCAATCTGTACCTGGAGGCAAGGATATTTTTCTTCTGTTGAAGGAGACTGAATGCCCGGCTATAGATTTTACGGGTGGTTACGCCTTCGTAAATCCATTGGGCAATATCATGAGTGATTTCATCAACTATTTCATCACTGGCCCCGGCATTCTTTAATGAATTTTTAAATTTCTCTGAAGAAAATGGTTCTTCATCACCCGATGCTTTTTTTACAAGAACATGCTGGTTGTTTTGATTTGTCATTACTGCCACTGGTATTTTCGTTGACATTTTTTTGCCACGGGCCACAGGATTTTCTACCTGCGGGTTGCTCACCCGGTCCCTGATGTTGTCTGTTTCAAAAAAAGCCGGGAATTCTATATGTTCATGTTGTTCAGACAGCTTTCCTTTTTATGATATCCGTTCATAATCAGGTTCTCGATGTAATCACCCGGGATGGGTTTTACAATGTAGTCGATTACGCTGTTGAAGCTTAAGGCTTTGTTCCTGTCTTTTTTAAGTATCGAACTGGTTGTAATGATAAAAAACGTTTTATCTTTTCTTTCAGGAAAATTGGCTTCAAACTCCCTGATGAAATCAAAGCCATGAATCTCGGGCATCTTGAGATCAAGAAGGATGTAGTCGGGAAATTCTTCCGAGCCTTCCCGGTAGAGTTCCATTAACGTATTGAGTGCCTCATCGGCATGTTCATTTACCCTGAAATATTTCTCATAGGGCGACCATTTGATGACCATACTTGCCAGTTCGTTGGTGAAAGTATCATCATCTACCATCATTACATTATATACTCTCATCTTACTCATGTTTTGATTGTTGGTTTACTTTTGCTGATTGCTGCATCGCTGCAGCTTTCATATTTTCTCATCCACACATTGGGATTAAATTTTTTCAAATATATATTAAAATTTGAACCTAATCCCTTCATCCAATTTAATTCAATAGATTCTTTTTTTTGAAAATTCATGGTATGGACCCTGTAAGGCCCTGTTTTCAAGGTAAAGGGGATTTTTATCAATATCAGGCATGATCCTCCACACAGCGAAAGCTTCATTCCTTGAATTTTTTATTTCCGTTTCAATTGCTGCGATAATAATTCCCCGGCCTTTTAAACCAGGTTTTTTTGAGATAATGGTTTCAGCATATCAAATGTAGGTGTAAAATTTTATATAACAAGTATTTTCGATAAAAAGCATGCTTTTAATTTTTACCGGATAATGCTGCATGCCGGTTGAACAGAAAATTTTACAATGATTTCTATTTTTTCAGGGAATTTATATATGAAAAACATCCATATCATGACCAATGGCCAGTTACAAAACCATCTTTTCCGGTGGCAGGTGTGGAAAAAAAACCACTCAGTTAGGGGAAAATAGTCACAGAAGTGGCCTTGTCATGTAATTTAAATTTTTGCAATATATAAATATTGGTTCCGGAATAGTTGCTGTACGGCAATGCCTGTGCTTATGACCTGATAATTTATCGCCCGGCATAACTGTATTTTGAATATTTTCATTGGTTTGTGCCTTACTTGGCAGAATAATTGAAACTCCTGAAGCATACTAAACAGAAATGTGAATCGGACACATGTTATTTACTTAAATAATATAAAATGGCTGGCTTCAGAAGAGATTTCAGTATACAGATCATCCCTTATAATTTTCCGGTTTTTGATAACAAGTTTATATACCGTTCAATGGCAAATCAGAATCATTTAATAATCACAGGTACTTTGATACTTTGAACCAGCCTCACAGGTTTCTGTTTCAGTATAACAATGATAATCCCACAAACGAATACACAATGAAAGGTCAGCAAAGGGTAGTTATAGAGAATGTTTCACCTCAGGTAGATTGTGGCAAATATCCTGTTAAGCGTGTTGTAAATGATGTGTTGAAGGTTGAAGCTGATATATTTGGCGACGGCCATGATGTATTAAGCGCTGAAGTGCATTACAGGCATCAGAAAGAGCAGCAGTGGAGCGTACTGGTGATGAAGCAGAAGGTGAATGACCGGTGGAGGGCAAAAATCAAGCTCAATGAGATGGGCTCCTGGTACTTCAGGATAGAGGCTTGGGTCGACCATTTTAAATCGTGGCACCGTGATATCAACAAGAAAATAGAAGCAAATGTAGATTATGCAGTCGATTTGCTGGTTGGTGCAGAAATTATAAAGCGTACGCTTGATGTCAGGGAGGATTTATCGGAAAAGGACAGGAGTTTTCTTTTACGGGAACATGAAGAACTGATTTCAGAACAGTATTCACCGGAAGATAAAACAGGAAATATCACTAACAGCCGGTTGTATAATGTGATGGTTAAGTATCCCGTGAAGAAGTTTGTTACGGCAACAGCGCATGAATATACGGTTTGGGTGGAAAGGACCAAAGCCAATTTCAGTACATGGTATGAAGTGTTTCCACGGTCGCTTGGTGAACCCGGCAGCCACGGGAACTTTGATGATTGCATCAGCTTTTTGCCTTATGTTGCTGAAATGGGTTTTGATGTATTGTACCTGCCACCTGTACATCCCATTGGCGAAACCAACAGGAAAGGAAAGAACAATAATGTTACAGCCCAGCCAGGGGAACCGGGTTCACCATGGGCCATCGGAAGCAGTGAAGGCGGCCACAAGGCATTGCATCCTCAGCTTGGGACATTCGATGATTTTCAAAGACTTGTTGAAAAGGCTTCGGAGTTTGAAATAGAGATTGCACTGGACATTGCATTTCAGTGTTCACCCGACCATCCTTATGTGAAGGAACACCCACAATGGTTCAGGCAACGGCCCGATGGTACGCTTCAGTATGCTGAGAACCCACCCAAGAAGTATGAAGATATTTATCCCATAAATTTTGAAACCGACGACTGGCAGAACCTGTGGGAAGAACTGAAAAGTGTATTTCTGTTCTGGATTGGAAAAGGTGTTAAAATTTTCAGGGTCGACAACCCGCATACCAAATCACTCCTTTTCTGGGAATGGGCAATCAAGGAAATAACCCATGAACATCCTGAAGTAATTTTTCTTTCTGAAGCTTTTACCCGTCCAAAGGTTATGTATAGTCTTGCGAAAAAAGGTTTTACCCAATCATATACCTATTTCACATGGAGGAATACCAAATATGAGCTTACAAAGTACTGCGAGGAACTTGTCAATACGAATGTGAGGGAATTTTTCAGGCCCAATTTCTGGCCCAATACTCCTGATATACTTCCTGAGTTTCTGCAGGTGACCAATCGGGCGGGATTTATCCAGAGGCTGGTTCTGGCTGCAACCCTCAGCTCAAATTACGGGATATATGGCCCTGCCTTTGAGCTCATGGACATAGAACCTGTCAAGCCGGGGAAAGAAGAGTATCTGAATTCGGAAAAATATGAAATCAAAGCCTGGGATTTTGATAATCCAAGGAGCCTCAGGAAGATAATCTCAAGGATTAACAGGGTTCGCAAAGAAAATCCGGCACTCCAGAACACCCATTCACTGAGGTTTCATGAGATTAATAATGAAGCGCTGATGTGTTACAGCAAGGCCTCGGATGATTTGAGCAACATTATCCTTGTTGTAGTGAATCTCGATCCCTACCATGTTCATTCGGGCTGGCTGAACTTCCCGGTTCAGGATTTTGAAATGGATCTCCATACCTCATACCAGGTCCATGATTTGTTAAGCGGAGCCTATTTTCTATGGACGGGGGAACACAACTATGTTGAGCTGAACCCTGGGGTAATGCCGGTGCACTTGTTCAAGGTGAGAAGAAAAGTGCGTACTGAAAGGGATTTTGATTATTTCATGTAAAATATCTTACTTATGCAAAAGAATAACTCCGACAACTGGTATAAGGATGCAATCATATACCAGGCACATGTCAGGTCGTTTAAGGACAGCAATGGCGATGGCATTGGTGATTTCAGGGGCCTGATTGAAAAGCTGGGATACCTGAAGTCACTGGGCGTGACAGCGATATGGATTCTGCCATTTTATAAATCGCCACTGAGGGATGGCGGATACGACATTTCTGATTTCACAAGTATCAATGAAGATTACGGGACGATGTCAGACTTTAAAAAGTTTATCCGTGAAGCGCACAATAACGGGCTTAAGGTGATTACAGAGCTTGTGCTGAATCATACCTCCAGTGAACATTCATGGTTTGAACGGGCAAGGAATTCTAAACCCGGCAGTTCATACCGCGACTTCTATGTATGGAGTGATACTCCTGATAAATATACCGATGCACGGATTATCTTTCAGGATTTTGAAATCTCCAACTGGTCATGGGATCCCATAGCCAAAGCATATTACTGGCACCGGTTTTATTCACACCAGCCTGATTTGAATTTTGATAACCCACGGGTGCATTCAGCTGTATTTAAAGTGCTCGATTTCTGGTTTGGAATAGGTGTTGACGGGCTGCGCCTCGATGCAGTCCCATACCTGTATGAACGTGAGGGTACAAATTGTGAGAACCTTCCCGAGACCCATCAGTTTTTAAAGAAACTCAGGAAGTATATCGATGACAATTTCGAGGGCAAGATGCTCCTGGCTGAAGCCAACCAGTGGCCCGATGATGCTTCGGCTTATTTTGGCGATGGTGATGAATGCCATATGTCGTTTCATTTTCCCCTGATGCCCCGGCTGTATATGTCATTAAGGATGGAAGACAGGTTCCCTCTGGTTGATATTCTTGACCAGACACCCCCTATACCGGAGAATTGCCAGTGGGCTATATTTTTACGTAACCATGATGAGCTGACACTTGAAATGGTGACCGATGAGGAGCGGGATTATATGTACAAGGCATTTGCACGGGAGGCCAAGCAGCGTATCAACCTTGGCATACGACGGAGGCTGGCCCCCCTGCTCGATAATGACAGGAAAAGTATAGAATTGATGAATATCCTCCTGTTCTCACTTCCGGGGACTCCCATCATTTATTATGGCGATGAAATAGGAATGGGCGACAATTATTACCTTGGCGATCGTGATGGGGTGCGTACACCCATGCAGTGGTCGGCCGACAGAAATGCCGGATTTTCCAGTGCTGAACCACAACGGTTGTTCCTTCCGGTAATCTTTAATCATCAATACCATTATGAATCGATAAATGTTGAAAACCATGAACAGAACCCAACTTCACTTCTGTGGTGGATGCGGCGTGTAATATCAAAGAGGAAGGAATACAAGGCGTTTAGCCGCGGGAACATTGAGTTTATCGATACGAGGAATTCAAAAATCCTTGCATTTACACGGAGTTTCGAGGATGAAACGATTCTTGTCATTGTAAATCTTTCAAGATATTCACAGGTTGCACGGCTTGATCTTTCAAAATTTGCAGGGTACGTACCTGTTGAATTATTCAGCCATAATCAATTTCCATTGATTACTGAGGATGATTATATATTCCCGCTTCAGTTTAAAAACTACTTCTGGTTTGAACTGCAGAAACAGGAGAAAGAACAGATGTCGGATTTTCTTTCTGGTGATGAACGGCTGACATTAAGCACTGATGCATGGAACCAGATGAGCAGTCAGACAATGAACACACTGAACAGCCTGATGATGTCGTACATCAGTAAAAGCAGGTGGTTCCGGGGCAAGTCAAGAAAGGTTAAAAATACAGAAATAAAAGATGCCATACCTATTGAAACGGGTAAACTGAATTCATATCTGCTACTCATCGAAATATTTTATATAGAGGGGAAGAACGAGCAATATGTGATATTGCTTTCAATCGAACCGGGGGAGGATCTTGCTGAGATAAGACACAGGCATCCTGAAGCACAGATAGCTGCAGCAGAAATTGACGGGCATGAGGGACTTCTTTATGATGGTCTTTATAACCAGCAAATTCGTGATTCACTCCTTCAACTTATGATGCAAAAAGGAAAAATCAAGCATAAGAAAGGTGCTGTTGCCGGTTACACAGGAAGGAATATTCTGAAGGAATTTAAGAATAATGAACTCCCTCTTCCTTCCAGGGTGCTGCTTTCAGAACAGTCGAATACATCAGTTTTGTATGACAACAGGTTCTTTTTTAAGTTATACCGTAGTCCTGAAGAAGGGAATAACCCTGAGCTTGAAATCATCAGGGCACTGACTGACAATACTGATTTTCGGCATTTCCCCCAGTTTGCAGGTGCCATCGAATACCAGCATGCCAAGGCAGAAAACACTACCCTGGGGATACTTGTCGATTATGTTTCCAATGAAGGGAATGCATGGGAGTTTTTTCAGACAGCCATTGATCATTACTTCGACCGGATTATCCAGGAGAAAGAGGAATTGCAGGGTGATAAACAGGCAGTAATTGCAGATGATGAAACCATGAAAAACCTGATAGGTTCATTCTTTGCCGATATGGTGGCATTGCTCGGACAGCGTACAGCAGAGATGCACCTTGCCCTTGCTTCGGTTAAAAACAAGAAGGAATTTACCCCCGAGCCGTTCTCACTGCTTTACCAGAAATCGCTGTACCAGTCATTTCGCACACTTGTAAAAAGAACTTTCAGCCAGATAAAACCTGAAAACGGAAAGATGAATGATGAACAGGAAAAGCTGGTTAAGGAAATCCTGCAGAAGGAAGGCCTTCTTTTGTCGGCAATAAAATCAACACTGGAGAAGGAAAAGATTCGTTCTGCAAAGATCCGCGTGCATGGCGATTATCACCTGGGGCAGGTATTATTTACGGGTAAGGATTTTGTCATCATCGACTTCGAAGGTGAGCCAACACGCTCCATCACAGCCAGGCAGCTGAAACATGGTCCGTTGAAGGATGTTGCAGGCATGCTTCGTTCGTTCCACTACTCTATTTACATGGGGAAGGTGGAGAATGAGTCGAAGATGCCGGGTAGCGATGAACTCCTGAAGCCATGGCTTGATGCCTGGTACCGCATAGTTGAAAAAATATTCCTTGAAAGTTATCTTAAAACATCAGGCAATGCTGCGTTTATTCCTGAAAACGAGAACCAGTTGCATGAACTGCTGGATGTATATGTCATAGAAAAGGCTGTGTATGAGCTTGACTATGAATTTAACAACAGGCCCGACTGGCTGCATGTCCCGCTTTCAGGATTAAAAATGATAATTGACAGGCTGGCAAAGCAGGATAAATAATTAATCCTGCAGCTTAAAAACAGAAATACATGGATATTGATAAACCCCATCAAACAGAAAGCACAGTTATGGAAGAACCTCAATTTATATCAGAATATGATGTTTACCTGTTCCGCGAGGGAAAACATTTTTCACTTTATGAAAAACTTGGTGCACATATCATAGAGCATAACGGAACAAGGGGAACATTTTTTGCCGTTTGGGCTCCTAATGCGCAGAAGGTATCTGTCATTGGTAATTTCAACGGTTGGGAAAAGGAAGCCAATCCGCTACGAGCCCGTGATGATGGTTCAGGAATCTGGCAGGGATTTATTCCCGGAATTGAAAAAGGTGAAGCATACAAATACTTTATCGTTTCGAAGCATAACAATTATTCCGTTGAAAAGGCAGATCCTGCGGCCAATTATAATGAACCGCCTCCCAAAACAGCATCTATTGTATGGGAACATAATTATCCCTGGAATGATGAAAAATGGATGAAGAAACGGATTAACCGTAATTCTCTGGACAGTCCTTTTTCGGTTTATGAAATACATCTTGAGTCGTGGAGGCGGAAGCCGGAAGAGCAGGGAAGGTCACTTCATTATCCTGAGCTTGCCGAAGAACTTGTTGCATATGTCAAGGAAATGGGGTATACCCATATTGAACTGATGCCTGTTACTGAATATCCGTTTTCGGGCTCCTGGGGTTACCAGGTCACAGGTTTTTTCTCTCCCACAAGCCGTTTTGGCAATCCTGATGAGTTTATGTATTTTGTTGATTATCTCCATCAGAATGATATCGGTGTAATCATGGACTGGGTACCGTCGCATTTTCCCGGTGATTTGCATGGACTGCATTTCTTTGATGGGACATACCTTTATGAGCATGAGGACCCACGGCAGGGATACCATCCCGACTGGAACAGCTACATTTTCAATTACGGGCGCAATGAAATCAGGAATTTCCTGATAAGCAGTGCCCATTGCTGGCTGGAAAGATTCCACATCGATGGGCTTCGCGTTGATGCAGTGGCATCAATGCTGTATCTTGATTATTCACGTAAGGAAGGGGAGTGGATCCCAAACCAGTACGGTGGACGTGAAAACCTGGATGCTATACTGTTCATGCGCGATTTGAATGAATCGGTTTTCGGAAAGTTTCCCGATGTTCAAACAATAGCCGAAGAGTCGACTGCATGGCCCATGGTTACAAGGCCCATATATACAGGTGGACTTGGTTTTGGGATGAAGTGGAACATGGGGTGGATGCATGACACGCTGAAGTACTTTTCACTTGAGCCCATTCACCGTAGTTTTCACCATAACCAGGTGACATTTAGCATCATGTATGCCTTCAACGAGAATTTTATGCTTTCGCTTTCACATGATGAAGTGGTGCATGGCAAAGGAAGCCTTATTAACAAGATGCCCGGTGACAGCTGGCAAAAATTTGCAAACCTGCGTGCCCTGTTTGCATTTATGTTTGCCCATCCAGGTAAAAAACTCCATTTTATGGGGATGGAAATCGGCCAGTGGAATGAATGGAACCACGATTCAAGTATCGACTGGCATCTGCTGGATTTTGATCCTCATAAGGGATTAAAGTTTTTTATAAAAGATCTGAACAGTGTTTACAGGCGTTTCCCTGCACTCTATGAAGATGATTTTTCAGGAGAAGGATTCCGCTGGCTTGATGCCAATGACTCGGCAAATTCAATACTTAGTTTTGTACGATATGGGAAGGATAAACGCAATCCGGTGTTAATCGTGGCCAACTTTACCCCTGTCCCAAGAAGCAATTACAGGATTGGGGTACCCGAAGACTCTACCTGGTATGAAATCCTGAACAGTGATGCCAAACAATACTGGGGCAGTGGTATGGGAAATTTTGGGGAAGTTGTTTCCACACCTGTCCCTTATCATGGTGAACAGCAGTCAATTAACATTGTTCTCCCTCCGCTGGGTGTTGTTATGTTTGCGAAGGGTTAGGTCATCTGATTATAGCCTTGTCCGGTTGCAGAAGCGTTTTATTTGCCTTAGATTATGAAAAAAAGTGCCGGAATACTTGCATACAGGAAGGTCGAAAATACAATTGAGCTTTTCCTTGTTCACCCAGGGGGGCCTTTCTGGAAAAATAAGGATATCCATGGGTGGTCAATACCAAAGGGGGAGTTTAATGACAATGAAAATCCAGTTGATGCTGCCCTGCGCGAGTTTCATGAAGAGACAGGTTACCGTGTCTCGGGAGAACTCACAGCGCTCAGGCCCGTAAAACAGCCGGGTGGCAAGATTGTGCATGTGTGGGCTGTTGAGGCTGATTTTGATGCTGATAAGGTTACAAGTAACACCTTCAGCCTTGAATGGCCTCCTGGTTCAGGCAAACTCATGGATTTTCCTGAAATTGACAGGGCCGGATGGTTTTCTGCTGAGACTGCAATACAGAAAATTCACAAGGGGCAAATGCCTTTTATAGAACAACTGGTTGAAGTTCTGAAGATTTAGGAAGGTGTTCTGCTGTCCGGGATTTTTAACCTTATAATTACAACGGTCCTAATATAAAACACCACCTTCAGTGAATGTTATTCTGCTGAAGGTGGTGAATAATATTTTGCTCTTCTTGATTCCGCTATTCAATATCGGTTTCTATCCAGCCGGCCCTGTTAGGTGGCTCAGGCACTTTCTTAAGCCTGGCCGGATTTTCCTCCAGTTGTTTCAGGAGTACCTCCACCGCTTTTTCAATCGATGGGTCCTGGCCTTTCGCCAGCTGTTCAGGCCGATCCATCACCTGGATGTCGGGGTATACCCCAATTCCCTCAATTATCCATTGCCCCTCTTCATCATAGATCCCAAAACGGGGAACTGAAATGCTGCCGCCGTCAACAAGGCTGGCATTCCCTGAAATGCCCACCAGACCGCCCCATGTACGGGTGCCGATGAGGGTTCCCAGATTTTTCTTTCTGAAGTAATAGGGGAACGCATCACCGCCCGATGAGGAATAGCCATTGATAAGCATAGCCTTGGGTCCGTCATGGGCAACACCAGGTGTGCGCATAGGATTCAAACCGTTCCGGTTCCAGTAGCTCAGCGTTGTCCGCTCCAGCAGGCTTGTCATAATGTCCGGAATAAAGCCTCCGCCGTTGTACCGGTCATCGATGATGAGCGCTTCCTTGTCATGATAGGCATACATTCCCCTGTACAATTCCCGGTTACCTTCAACTGCAGTGTTGGGAACATGGATATACCCGATTCGTCCGTTGGAAAGCTTGTCAACCATTTCCCTTCTTTGATTTACCCATGTGATGTATTTCAGTTCAAGTTCACTTTTAACAGGTACGATGACTGAAGTCCTGGAGTCTTTGCTGCCGGCAGTGGCAGAAACCGTAATGAGGGTACGCTTTTCAGCGGTATTTTCAAGATATTCATACGGGTTTTCGGCGATTGTGATGTCCTTCCCGTTGATTGCCATCAGATAATCACCCTCCTTCACATCCACTCCGGATACAGTTAAAGGTGAACGCCGGTCACTGTTCCAGTTCTCACTGTCATATATCCGGGCGATTTGGAATCTTCCTGTTTTGGTATCAGGTACCAGATCCGCACCAAGCAGTCCCCCTTCAATGCGTTTCACATTCTTAAAGTCACCCCAGTTTACATAGGCATGACCGGTATTTGATTCTGATACCATCTCATTGAGGATATGATCAAGGTCAGCACGGTGCCCTACATACGGGACCCATTTCCCGTAATTGTCCTTCATGCTTTTCCAGTTGACGCCATGAAGGTTCCCTACGTAGAAGTAATCCCTGAAGATTCTCCACCCGTCGGCAAAGATTTGTGCCCACTCTTTTTCAGGATCAATTTTCATTTCCATGTCATCAAGCTTAAGCTTGCTGCTGCCAGGCTTAATCTCTGGCTTAACCTGGGTGAGGTAGTAATCTCCCTTCGATTTGTAAAGGATCAGATTTTTATCGGCAGTGACTTTGAATTCGGAAACATCTTCTATAGCCTCCTTACTCTTTTCATCTTTAATGTCATAGAATACCATTTTGTTGTCATTGAGGTAAAGCAGGCCATCCTTCACAGGAGCAAGATTTCTGTATTTCCCTGTTTTTGTGGATAAAGCCACAATACGGTTGTTTATGCCATCAAAATCGATTTGTACCACTACCGGCTGATCACCGTTGTCACCCTTTCCTTCTTTCTTATTGTTCTTATCATCTGGCAGTTCTACCATCACCGGTTCAACATCATTCTTGTCCCTTATCAGTTTGGGGCCTCCTTTTCTCAGGATAGCTGCGTAAATCCGCGTAGCATCCTGATAAATGTAATTGAACTCAAAGCTCGACATATTGAGGTTGAAGTCACGGTTGGAGAGGAAGAAAATATAGTGCCCGTCTTCGGAAAAAACAGGTGAAAAATCACTGAATACATAATCGGTTATCTGGTATGATTTTCCCTCCCCGATATTGTATGCCCATATAGACGACTGGCCATTAGATACTTCCTTTGAATAGGCAATCCATCTGGAATCGGGCGAAAATGAATAATCATTGATTTCACTGTTGGCTGCACGATCAGCAACTGTTTCCTTTTTTGTCAGAACATCAATAACCTTCAGCTGCAGAGTTCTGTCGAAATAAACCAGATAACGGCTGTCGGGCGACCACAGGGTTCTTCCTTTCCATGCAGCAGAACCTGTTGTCAGCTGCACCGGTTGAGCTCCTGCTTTGTTTTCCCTGAGGTAGATTTCATATTCTCCTGAGGCATCAGAGTTATATGCTATATATTTTCCATCGGGTGACCAGCTGGGGTAGATTTCCCTGATTCCCTGTGTTTCTGTCAGGTTTTCAACCGAACCATTTTCAGCAGGTACAGAGAAAATATCCCCGCGTGCATCAAACAACACCCTTTTCCCGGTAGGTGAAACGGTATAGCTGTGGATATGATCTTTAACATTTTTGATATAAGGCAGGCGGTTTGGATTGTCATAGTGAATGTTTACCGCAATTTTTTCAGTTACTCCCGATTCAAGGTTCAGCTTGTAAAGGTAACCGTCATTTTCGAAGGCCATCATCCCGTTACGTCCCGAAGGCCAAAGGACATCCATTTCTGTAAAACTGGTTACCCGGGCCGTTTCCCTGGTAGATGTATCGTAACTGTAGATATTCAGCTTGAGGTCCCTGTCGGAGGCAAAGAATATTTTATTGTTATACCACACCGGCCACTGGTCGGATCCTGCAAAGCTTGTAATCTGTTCCGATGTATTTGCTTCGATGTTATAAATCCAAAGGTCAGTGGCACGACCTCCCTTGTACCGTTTCCAGGTACGGAACTCCCTGTCGACAGGAGTAAAGCATATCTTTTTCCCATCGGGTGAAAATACAGCCATACCACCGTTGACAATTGGCAGTGGCTTTTCCATTCCGCCGTCAATACTCACTGTGAAATATTTTCCGTTGCGGTCACCGAATTCAGTCCGGTTTGACCTGAAGAGGATATTCCTGCTGTCGGGTGACCAGTCGAGCACCACATTGTCAAATCCTCCTCTTGGAGGCATTACCCCTACTGAATTGTACCATGTGAGTTGCCTGGGGATCCCGCCTTCACTCGGGATAACAAACACCTGCCGGTTTCCGGCATATTCGCCCGAGAAGGCAATCCATTTCCCATCGGGTGAGATTTTAGGGAACAGTTCCATCCCTTCATGTGAGGTAAGCCTGCGGGCATCTCCGCCCGATGCACTTACTGTCCAGATATCACCAGCATAAACAAACGCTACAAGGTCACCGTTGATATCGGGAAACCTCATCAGCCGTGAGTCGTTTGTACTCCATCCATTCAAGGCTGCTCCTGCAATCAGGATAATAATGGCAGCCAGTTGTTTCATCTTAATCATATGATTCATGTTGAAATTCAGGTAAAAATTAAATTCGGGCAAGATATATATCAAACGGAAATCATGATATTAAAAATATCATGAAAATAAAAAAAACGGGAAGAATGTTGATTTTCTTCCCGTTGATGTTTAGATATTGCAGTTGGCTATACGTTATAAGTTGAAGATGCTGTAGTGCCCCCACGCCCTGTCCAGTTGGTGTGATAGAATTCTCCCCGTGGCCGGTCGGTGCGCTCATAGGTATGCGCACCAAAGTAATCACGCTGTGCCTGCAGCAGATTGGCAGGCAAGCGTTCTGTCCTGAAGCCGTCGAAGTAACAGAGTGCCGATGTAAGTGCAGGAACAGGGATGCCGTTAGAAAGTGCAGCAGCGCATACGCGGCGCCATCCTTCCTGCGCCTGCTCAACTTTTTCCCTGAAGAAAGGATCGAGCAGGAGGTTTGGCAATTCCGGATTATTATCGAAGGCAGCCTTGATGTCGGCCAGGAAAACCGAGCGGATAATACATCCACCCCTCCACATCAGGGCAATGCCGCCATAGTTGAGGTTCCAGCCATATTCCTTTGCTGCTTCCATCATCAGGTTATAACCCTGGGCGTACGAAATGATTTTAGAGCCGTACAGCGCCATCTTCAGATCATCGAGAAACTGTTCCCTGTTGCCGGTAAACCCTGGTTTGGGACCGTTTATCACCTTCGATGCTTCTACGCGCAAATCTTTTTGTGAAGAGAGGCAGCGGGCAAATACTGATTCCCCGATGAGCGTGAGCGGGATACCCAGGTCCAATGCTGAGATGCCGGTCCATTTGCCTGTTCCTTTTTGTCCGGCAGTATCAAGTATGAAATCAACTGTTTCTTCTCCGTTTTCATCTTTATAACCCAGAATATCACGGGTAATTTCAATCAGATAGCTGTCGAGTTCTTCTGTGTTCCATTTTTTAAACACTTCATGCATTTCGGTATTGCTCATACCAAGCAAATCTTTCATGATCTGGTAGGCTTCGGTGATAATCTGCATGTCACCATATTCAATTCCGTTATGCACCATCTTTACAAAGTGGCCTGCACCACCTTCTCCTACCCAGTCGCAGCATGCTTCACCATTCTCAACCTTGGCAGCAACCGACTGGAATATGTCCTTTACATGTGGCCATGCATCGGGTGAACCTCCCGGCATAATGGATGGTCCTTTCAGTGCACCTTCCTCACCACCTGAAACTCCTGTCCCGATGTAAAGAAATCCTTTGCTTTCAACATACTTTGTACGTCGGATGGTATCGGGAAAATGCGAGTTTCCTCCATCAATGATGATATCACCTGGTTCAAGGTGTGGCATAACCAGTTCTATGAAATCATCAACAGGTTTTCCTGCTTTTACGAGGAGCATCACCTTTCGTGGTTTCTCAAGAGATGCCACAAACTCTTCGATAGAGCGTGCACCAATGAAATTCTTTCCGGCACCACGACCTTGCATAAATGAATCAACCTTATCTACTGTTCTGTTAAATACTGCTACAGTATAGCCTTTACTTTCCATATTCAGGACCAGGTTTTCACCCATTACTGCCAATCCTATCAATCCAATGTCAGCTAATTTCTTCATGTCAATTGTTTATAATTTGTTTTTTATTTATCTGCTGGTTCTAATTTAAATCCTAATATTTTCAGTTTTTCGAGGGTTTCAGAATCCACATTCTTATGTTTTATTGTATATACATGAAACTCTCTTCTTACCGGATAATCACCTCTTAACTGCTCAAACTTTGAGGGATCAGAGCGTAATGCATCATCATCGGTTTCTATATCATATGTTGAAAGGATGGCTTCAGCAATGATTGAATACTCCCTTCGTTCTTTTCCATCAATATGGATGGTAGTATTTGCAGGAGTTTCTACATTTTCAGGCTCCCAGTCATCGATGCCCAGGTTAAAGAACCGGCTGATGGCCCTTACACTCATGGTTGTGCCATTGGCTTTACCATCCTTTGAATAGCCTGCAATGTGCGGAGTACCATACATTGCCTTCCCCAGAAGTACAAGGTCTATATCAGGTTCATTTTCCCAGCAGTCGGCTATAAATGCGGAAATCCTACCCTCGTTCAATGCCTTTTTTATGGCTTCAGTGTGTGTTACTTCTCCCCGGCACGAGTTGATGATTATAGGCTTCTTGCCAAGGTTCTGAAGAAAATAATCATCAACCAGATGAAATGTTGAATCTTCACCTTTCCTGTTCAGGGGAACATGGAAGGTGATGATATCAGCTGTTTGCATTATCTGTTCAAGAGGCACGAATATTCCGGGGCCTTCCTTTCTTTCCCTTGGGGGATCATTCAGCAATACCTTCATGCCTAGTGCCCGGCACGTTTTTTCAACCCTTGAGCCAACTTCACCCACACCCACAATTCCGATTGTTTTTTCTGCAGGGTTAATCCGCTGTTTCATCGACAACGAGAACAGGGCAGAGGCAATATACTGGTTAACGCTTTCAGCATTGCATCCTTTGGCATTTGTCCATGTGATACCGGCCTGCCGGCAGTAGTCGGTGTCAATATGATCATAGCCTATGGTGGCTGTGGCAATGAACCTGACACCGGACCCTTCCAGCAGCGACCGGTTACAGATGGTCCTTGTCCGGGTGATTATAGCATCGGCATCCTTTACGACTTCGGCAGTTGTCCTGCTCCCTGGCAGGTAAACTACTTCTGCAAAGGGTTCAAATGCCCCCCTGATGTAAGGAATTTTATCATCGATGATTACTTTCATCGCAGTTTTATCGTTTCTGTCTGTAAGTTTTTATCTGGATTATTAAATTCAATGCGGGTATTTCTGCGGGTAATAGTTTTTCACCATTTCATCAAGTACCCAGCTTGTCCGTGCCGCTGATACCCCGGTACTGATACATTTTCCTGTTCCCCTTAGCTCACTCACGACCTGATGTACAAGGTTAGCAGAGATGTGTTCAGGATTGGTGAACCCAAGTTTTACAATCCCTTCGCTGGTTGTTATTTTTACTTTTTCATGTGAAAATGACGGTATCATAATTTCACCCTTCTCACCGGTAATTGTAATTTCATCGCAATCGGCCGACTTGTCGCCGGTAAAGCACCAGCTGCCTGCACCTGATATGCCCGATTCATGCCGCCATGTCCCTGTTACAGTATCTTCTGCAGGATACAAGCCAGCCATATTGGAAGCTATTCCTGAAGCTTCAGTTACCGGGCCAAACAGGAAGTCGAGGTAGTCGAACTGGTGTGAAGCCAGATCAAAAAAGTAACCACCTCCGCTGATTTCAGGGAACACATGCCAGTGCATTTCCTCAGGTCTCTGCTCCCTTTCAGGCCTTGCCTTGTGCAGCCTGATGTTTACAACAAGAATTTTCCCCAAGGCTCCCGAATCAATCAGTTCCTTCACTTTCAGGAATGCCGGAAGTGTACGGCGGTAATAAGCCACCCACAGCGGCATTCCTGTTTCTTTTGAAACCTCAAGCATCTGCAGGCATTCCCTGTAGTTCCTTGCCATTGGTTTTTCAACATACACAGGTTTCCCTGCACGCATGACCTCTATGGCATAATGGGCATGTGTGTCAGGCGGTGTGGCAATGTATACAGCATCCACTTCAGGATCATTGATAAGCTCACCGGCATCGGTGTACCATTTCCGGACCTGATGCCGTTTCGCATAATCAGCAGCTTTCCCGGCATTGCGCCGCATGACTGCAACGAGCTGTGAATGCTCAGTTTTGTAGAAGGCAGGACCGCTCTTCTTTTCTGTAACATTTCCAACTCCAATGATGCCCCATCGTACTTTCTCTAAACTTTTCATATCGGGTGATGCATTGTATATTTGCCAATAAATACCTGTTACTGATGGTTTTTTGGTTGCATTAAGTTCCCGGTTCAGTAATCAAACCTGTCCCTGCATGCCCATAATCCGATGGCTGGGTTTGAGATATAATAAACCTCCTCTCCATCGGGCAGAACATTGTACCCATCTTTCAGCGAAGCAGGATTGTATCTTTCTACGATATCTTCTATATCGGCATATCTGAACCCTACGCTTTCAATTTCCTGCCGGGTAAGATTGTATTTTTCCTTCCCGGGGCAGTAGGTAATGTTGAAACGGCCTTCCGAAGAACCATGAATAAGATGGGCGGCAGCACCGAGGTTGTTCCGGAGATCCTCATTCTCTTCAACCATTTTCAGTGTATGAGGAGTACCAAAATAACCATATTTCCTGATGAGCTGATCGATCTGTTTATCCTCCCCGAATTCAACAAGTGCCGGTGCCAGTACTATCAACTCTGCATCATCGGCAAGTGCCATTCTTGTACGGTAAATGCTCTTATTTCCCAGCCATGTGCTCTTAAATTCAGTTGGATCGAGCCATACGACTACCTTTTTTAAAGGTTTTTCCAGCATCCTGAAGTTTACCAGCAGCGATAACCTGGCTGCCTTATCAAATACGCTGAAGTCATCGCCGATGAAAAGGCCGTATGTCTGAAGCTTGCCCTGGTCATTCAGCCCTACTACGGTCTGCACATATACAATGGGCAGGTGGCGGGCAAAATGCTCCGATGCATAATTGAATATTTTACGGACAGGGGTATCGGCACGGCCCATCATTTTCTCCATTCCGTAGGCAGCCCCGATAAAATGGCTTTTATTGATGCCTTCAGAACCACCTGTTCCCACAAATATGTTTTTATTGTAGTTGGCCATCCCCACCACTTCATGGGGAACAACCTGCCCGATAGATAATATCAGGTCAAAGTTTCCTTCCAGCAACAATTTATTGACCTGCGCAGGCCAGGAATAATTAACAGCCCCTTCCGAAACTTCACTGACAAATTCTGCAGGTACAGTTCCAAGTGTGACCACGTCGTTTCGCCAGTCGTGGTCACGGAACAAATTTTTAGGGGTTGTACCAAACATGTGGCTAATCTGGATATCTGTCATTGGGGTATGTGTCCCAAGTGCAGGCAGAATATCGGTCAGCCTTTCCCCATAATACATCCATGCTGCCTCTGTCAGCTCTCCTGCACGTGAGGGAAGGCGAGTATAATCGGGTGGAACCGCAAGCACTTTTTTCTTTGCCCCCAGTTTTTCAAGGGCCTGAAAGAGTCCCAGTTTCAAATCCTCCGCTGTCAGGTTGTTGTCAACCGATCCGTTTTCGTATAATATCATCTGTAATCAATTCGTTGGCAATAGCGCTGACAAATGAAAATAAATCTGCCTGCGCATGCTGTTATTAAATCAATGTCCGGCGTATCTCCATCATCAACATGGCATCAAAAGATTACCAGGCCAGGTTGATGATGCTTTACCTCTTCACCCGTGCATTCCCTTTCCAGATGCTCCAAACCATTTCTTCATCGGCTGGTTGAGCATAGTCGGTAAGGAAAGTGGCTGCCATGGCCCCTGTTGCCCATCCAAACTGCGCCCACTTTTCAGCTGGCCAGTTTTTAAGGATACCATAAAGCATTCCGCCCACAAAACCATCGCCGCCTCCAATCCGGTCGAGCACATGAATGGTTCTTGGTTCAATTACATGCCAGTTATCACCTTCAAGCATAATGGCTCCCCACAGATGTTCATTTACGCTTACGACCTCACGAAGGGTTGTCGCAAATACCGATGCATTGGGGAACTTTTCCTTCACCCTGTTGATAAGTCCTTTGAATCCATCAATCTTTGCTTTGATTCCCTCACCCCCGGCAGGAGGGCCTTCAATTCCAAAGCACAGCTGGAAATCTTCTTCATTGCCGATGAGGATATCGGCTGCTGATGCAATCTCGGTGAAATTATCGCGAAGCTCCTGTTCACGGCCTTTCCAGAATGAAGCCCGGTAATTCAGGTCAAATGAAATACGGGTTCCATGTTTTTTTGCAGCATGGGCAATCTCAAGGCAAAACCTGCTGGTTTCGGGTGAAAGGGCAGCTATCAGTCCCGAAAGGTGTACAATCTGAACTCCCTCCTGGCCGAAAATCCTTTCCAGATCAAAATCCTTTACATTAAGTGTCCTGCCTACTTCTCCGGCACGGTCATTATGAACCCTTGGTCCCCGTGAACCGTATCCGCTGTCGGCAATATTAAACTGGTGGCGGTACCCCCATGGGTCGCCCTGTTCCACTTCGGGGCCTTCATAATCCATATACCTCGATTTCAGGTTGCTTTTAATAAACTGTGCAACCGGGCTTCCTTTTACGAAGGTTGTAAGCACCTTTACAGGCAACCCAAGGTATGATGAAATGCTTGCCACATTGGTTTCAGCACTCGTTGCATACATCGTATAGGTATCGCTGCTGTGTACCGGCTGTCCGTTAACTGGTGTTATCCTTACGCCCATACTTGTGGGGACGAGCATTGCATATCTGCTGTTTTCTCTGAGTTTTAATGACATATCGAGCTGAATTTAAATTGCTGTTTATTGAATCTAAACCTGTACATTATACACTTCTTGTTGGATGGGGTTTGATATCTGTAAGTTCTTCTATCATAACCGGCCTCTGTTCTTCAATTGATTTGACGGCAGCTACGCCTATCAGGCACGACATTGCTCCATCTCTTGTGCCAGCTGCATGCTTATAGGGGTCTGCCATACCGGGGTCACGGAATATCTTATCCTGCAGGCGCGAGTCTCCTCCGCCATGTCCGCCTCTTGCGGCTTCCACTTTCAGGATTTCATATTCAGGATTGAAGTTTTTCATGACAAATATTTCATCATACCTTACATCGCCGCTGGCGGCCTGGTTCATTTCGGCGGCATGCAGCTGTGCCTGGTTGATTTTTTCCTGTCGTCTCCATGGAATATCTTCCCACGATTCAATGCGTCCGTTCCTGCCATTGAATGCAATACGCCACCCTTCATAAGGGGAATATGTTGTCAGCGAATAATTGACTATAACATTGTTGGCATACTTAATCTGTGCCGACATCTTATCGTAGATATCAATGTTTTTTCTCCACAGGCAGTTGTCACGGATATAACCGTCATACTTTTCATTGTTGACGTACAGTTCCACTGCACGGCTGTCTTTGGTAATGTCCCAGTAATACCGGCATTTATCGGTATATGCGCAGTTCCTGCAGTTGGCCCCCCTGAAAGGATTATTCCTGCCATAGTGTTCAAGCGCACCATAAGCCACAACTTCCACCGGATCGGAATCGATAAACCAGTTAAGCAAATCGAAATGATGTGTGGCCTTATGCACCCAAAGCGTACCTCCCTTGTCGCGTTCGCCGTGCCAGCGCCTGAAGTAATCGGCACCATGGTAAGTATTCAGGTACCAGTGAAAGTCGACAGAAGTTATTTCTCCTACCGGATTATTCACCAGCTGTTCCTTGATTGCCGAGAACAGTGTGCCGTACCGGTAGTTAAAGCCAATTGTACATTTCCTGCCTGTCCGTTTCTCTGCATCCAGTATCGCCTGGCATTTTATTTCATCAGTTGTCATCGGTTTCTCCGAAAGTACATCGGCTCCGAGCTCCATGGCCCTGATAATGAATTCATGATGTGTCGAATCGACAGTGGTGACAATCACCATGTCGGGTTTGGTCTCCTTCATCATCAAATCAAAGTCGGTGTACACAGGACAGCTGACACCCATATATTTTCGTGCAAGTTCCAGCCTGCCCGGATTGATGTCACATAAGCCTGCAAACTCAATGATGTCTTTGTAATTGTCAATAACCCTTTTCCCCCAGAAGCTGATGCCTCGGATTCCGGTCCCCACCATTGCCAGCTTTTTCTTTTTTGCCGCAGTAACTGCTGCACCCAATGGGCCCGGCAACAGGGAAGCCCCTGCAGCCATTCCTGCCGTTGCTGTTAAAAATTTTCTCCTTTCCATCATATCTTTATTTTAGTTTTAAATCCATAAAGAGATTAAAAGATTCAGGATTTCTGTTGCAGGTCAGTAATATTATCGGGTATCTAAACTCCTCCGTAAGCGCTGTATCCGCCATCTACGGGAATGACAATGCCGGTAATAAATGAGGATACATCCGACAGCAGGAACAGGGTGGTCCCCTGTAAATCTTCAGGTTCACCAAATTTGCCCATAGGTGTGCTGTCAATTATCTTCTGGCCGCGTGGTGACCAGTTGCCGGTTTTTTCATCCATTACAAGGAATCGGTTCTGGTGAGTGACGAAAAAGCCCGGAGCTATGGCATTAACCCTTATACCTGTTTTTGCCAGATGAACTGCAAGCCACTGGGTGAAATTGTTGACCGATGCCTTTGCAGCTGAATACGCAGGAATCTTGGTAAGTGGTTTGTATGAATTCATCGATGATATGTTGAGAACAGCTCCTTTTTTGTTCTTTAACATGTCCTGGGTAAAAACCATTGTAGGCAGAAGTGTGCCCTTAAAGTTAAGGGCGAATACCATGTCGAAACCTTCCATTTTTAATCCGTAGAAAGTATCGGCAAGGTCATCATTTTCCATCATCTGTTCCACCTTGGTGGTGGCAAGCGGACTGTTGCCTCCTGCACCGTTTATAAGAAAGCCGATATCGCCCAGTTGATTGTTAATCTCCTGCTTTGCCTGCTCAAGCGACTCCCTGTCAAGTACATTGGCTGCAACACCAATAACAGTCGCCCCTGTTTCTGCAGAAATTTCCGCTGCCACTTTATCGGCAACTTCCTTGTTCAGGTCGGCAATGGCTATTTTCATACCTGCCATCGCAAGTGCTTTCACCATGGCTGTACCCAATACACCTGCTCCGCCGGTTATCACACATACTTTGTCTTTTAAATCGCTGAATGCAACTGGATTCATTATATTTCTTTTTTAAATTCCTTGTAATAATCAACATTCTCTTTTGTTACAATATCAATGGAGGTATAATTTTCCCTTGCAGTTACCCGCTTCTGAACAACATGCCTGAACAGTTTATCAATTGAATTATATCCCTGTTCTTCAGGACGCTGACAAATAAGAAACTGTACAATATCCTTTTTCAGATAGCTGATATTCTCTTTCAGCAGGTCATGCCCAATGACTTTTATATCAGAAAGCCCGAACTTCTCAATCAACCTGCCGGCATGATATACTTTGGAATTTGTGACAAAAATTCCCCTTATTTTATTGGTTCCGATATACTCCACCATGGGGTCCATCCAGTCATCATTGCCGGTATCAGCAATTTCCTTTGTGAAAAGCTGATGTATATCCCTGTTTTGGTGGATGTACCAGTCATAAAAACCCTTTTCACGCTGAACCAGGTGGTTCTGGTTATCCATTTCCTTTGCAAAATGAATCACCAGGATGTTTCCTTCAGGAAGTATCAAATCAAGCAATTTGCCTGATACCTTGCCGCTCTGGTAAGAGTTTTGCCCTATATATCCGATGTGTCCGGCATTTTTAAGTTCAGAATCAATAAATACAAAAGGTATCCTGAACTCTTTCAGGCGGATGATAAAGTCGTTTGCCTCTTTTTTGTAAAAAGGAGCAAGAACTACTCCATCGGGTTTCAGTTCAATTACCTTCAGCGAATTATCGGCAAAGCTTTTAGGATCCGACTGGCTGAAGGTAAAAGCCTCCACCCTGATTCCGTATTGCTTCAGCTCTGAAATCCTTTTTTTTACCCCCAGTACCGGTTTGTTCCAGTAACCATCAGGAGAAGGGGGTTCAGGAAACAGCGTGGCAAATACTGCTGATTTTTTTGATGCAAGTGTACTGGCCAGAATATTGGGCTGGTAGTTGAGTTCCTTAACTATCTGCAGAATCCGGGTTCTTGTTTCTTCTGCTACCTCTCCACGGTTATGCAGAACCCTGTCAACAGTGCCGATCGATACCCTTGCTTTTTCAGCTATATCTTTTATCCGTATTTGTTTATTTGCTTCTATAACTATTTAATTTTTAATAAAATAATTGTCGAATATCACCTAGTGGGATACAAAACTAAAGAAAAATTCTATTCCTTCGTGTTCGTACACGGAAAAAACGGAATAAAAATGCTTCAGAACATTTTCTTAAAAAAGAGTACCGTTAATTAAATATTTTCCTGTTTAATCTGGTTTCTTATCCAGCAGGTGCGGATTTTTGATCATGTATTTGATGTATCTGAATAGTTTTCCGCCATGCGAACCATCAGCCACCCTGTGGTCAATGGTGGCCGAAAGGGTAAAAACTTTGCGGATAACGATTTCATCATTGATGACAAGCGGTTTTTTGTAAACCTTCCCGATAATCAGCACAATTGAAACATTTGAAGAGGGCAGGAGCGCCCCGTATCCTTCATCAAGTCCCAGTGTCCCGATGTTTGATACCACGTATGAACCAAAACTGTCGGGTGAAAGGTTCACCCAGGGAAATGAAAACCCCCAGTCGATTGTAACAAGTTTATAAAGGCCAAACAACCAGGAACGGAAAGGCCAGGGTACCGACGATAATAATTGCTTCGACTGCATTGCCTGGTTTTCATGCCCGGTACGCGAATTCCTGATTTTTGCTGCCATCATTTCCGATAATTCTGCAACTGTCAGCTGGTCGGCTTCAGGTATTTTTACCGAGCCCATTTCTTCGGTCGCCAATAACACACTTACCATGGCATCGATATTCCTGCGCCTGATAACCCTGCCTCTCCTGAGGTAGGTATTCAGTTCCGGAACCTCTTGCTTTAATGCCCTTGCGACAATGAGCGTTATCAGATGCGTAAGTGTTGTCTTTATCCCTGCTTTTCGCTTCTCCGAAATAAAATGCTCAAGTTCAGTTATATCAATCTCAACCGACCCGTAAATTTTAGAATCCCGCGGCTTTTTGTAGATCGTCGATGCAACTGTACGCCAGTTGTTTTTGAAGCTGTCAGTTGATTTCATGCATGGTTTTTATTAATGCAGGTTTATTAAATATAATCCCTGCATTTGTTCTGTAAAGTTAGTTTATTCTAAATTATCCTGTAAATGTAAACAGAAAATCAGGTTGACTGCAATGAATGGAGTACCCAATTATCGGTTTATCGGGCTGGGGTGCATTATTTGCCGGCTGTTCTGTCATGTGACAAAATAGAAGTAATTGCAGGATTCGAAAATTCTTCTTAATTTATATGGAGATTAATCACAAGGCCTGAAAGCATTACAGGGGGAATTCAGGATAATTTTCTAAACTTTTCCAGATGTTAAAGAACAAACAGGGGCAGCCACTGGTTTTGTTTCTGTAAAAAAATCCTTCTGAGGTGAATCAAAAATTAATAATTACTTGAACATGAATGTGTGTTTACAAGAAATGTTTGCCAAATCAGGCTTTGAGTTTCATCAAATGATTCATTCAAATACAAAATCAGTGATAAAACTACATAATGCGCTCAAATTATTGTTGCTGGTGCTGATATTGCCTGTGGCTGTTTCAGCGGAGGCGCGTCTTTTTTCCCCTGAATATTCAATGCACCCTTTAAAGTCAGAATCTCTCACCAGTGCATTTGCCGGAGAAACTTCCGGTCAGGTAATGTATCCTGTTGCCAGTAATGGTTTTGAAAAACCGGTTGAAGGGGCTTCCAATGGATTTGTTGAAGAAATGGTTCAACCCGATTCATTAGATGCTGATACAACTGCTGTAATAAAAAACCCCCGGCTGAAAGTAGGTTTGACATCTTCATCAGGTTCATTCGATGAAGCAAGTGAAAGTATTCTTTATGTTGTGAAGGTTGAAAACACGGGCAATGTTGTAATTACAGATATCTCAGTGAAGGATTTGCTGGGTGTTATTGATAGTATAATTGAGAGTCTCGATGTAAAGGATTCACGCGATCTTACGGGCAATTATCAGGTTAAACAGGATGATCTTGACAGAGGGAGTATTTCCAATACTGCAACAGCTACGGGGAATTATGAGAACATCGAAGTCGTAAATGCAGAAGACAATGTGGATATTCCTGCCTTGCAAAAGCCTGCACTTTCATTGGAAAAGAAAGCTGCCTCTTCTGATTTTTCGTCACCTGGCGACTTGCTTTCATACAATATCACTGTTGAAAATGCGGGAAATGTTACACTCAGAAATATTGATGTAGCTGACCCATTGGCTGAGTTCAGTGAAAGGATTCCCTCCCTCTCCCCAAAAGAAAACAAAACCTACGGGACTTCATATAATGTCACCCAGGATGATCTGAACAGGGGATATGTCGATAACACAGCAACTGCTTCAGGGATTGACCCAAATGATAATCCTGTTACCACACAGGCTACTGCAAAAGTAAATGCAGCACTTGATGAAGAACTGGGGGTTTCTGTATCTGCAACTCCATTAACCTATTCAAAGGTTGGTGATGAACTTGGTCTTTCAATTGCAGTTGTAAATACAGGTAATGTAGCTGTCAATAATATTACAGTATCGGAATCACACACCGGATATTCCACTTCAATTCCAACACTGCCGGCTGGTAACACCAGCAATCTCCCTCACACATATACAATAAATCAGGCTGATCTGGATAATGGCTCCGTAACTTTTCTGGCAACAGCTGCATGGACAGGTACTGATGGTGAAAATGATTCCCGTTCGGGGTCATTAGTCGTTAATGCTGATCAGGATCCGGAACTGAGTCTTACCAAAACAGCTTCTCCTGCTTCCTTTTCAACAGCCGGACAAAACATCCAATTCAGTTTCCTTGTAAAAAATGAAGGAAATCTAACTGTCCGCAATATTACTATATCGGATCCTTTACTGAATTATACAGTGAATGTAGGAGAACTGCAACCCGGACAGCAGGTCACACGTGCAACTACATACCCTGTTACCCAGGAAGATATAAACAGCGGTGGGTTTACAAATACTGCAACAGTTAAAGGATTGACAACCGGAGGTACAGAAGTTGAGGATGATGATTCGGCAACAGTAACAGCAAGCACTAATTCAAGCCTCTCTCTTGTAAAGACTGCCTCCCCCTCATCGTTTTCAAAAGTTGGCGAAGAAATTAAATTCATGTTTACTGTTACCAATGAAGGTAATGTTCCTTTAACCAATGTTGTTGTTACTGATCAAATGATTTCTTTAACCAATAACGTGGGGAATTTACAGCCGGGTCAGGAAAATGAATTTTCAGGGAGTTACTTTATCACTCAGGAAGACCTGGATAATGGGGGATTTACAAATTCAGCAACTGTGACGGGCAGGGATCCTTCGAATAATGAGGTTACCGATGATGCTTCAGTAGATGTGACAACCGTTCAGAACCGTGAACTGAGAGTAACAAAAACTGCTACACCTACTTCATATTCTGCGGCAGGTGAAGTTATCTCCTATCGGATTTTTGTTGAAAACATCGGAAATGTTACCTTGACAAACATCGATGTGTCAGATCCTAAAACCGGCTACAGTACTGTAATAAATAGTCTTGCGCCCGGAGGGAGCAGAGAGTTATCTACCCAGTACACAGTTACCCAGGCTGATATGAATTCAGGCAGTATACTGAACAGGGCAACTGCCACTGCCCAATCAACAACAGCCTCTGGTGATGCTGAGGTACTTCTTGCACAGGCACCTGGGTTAAATGTCAGTATGTCTGCTTCACCTGGTACATTTTCATCCCCAGATGATGAAATCACATTTCAAATTACTTATGAGAATACAGGCAATGTGGCATTGGAGAACCTTACGGTAACTGATGCGCTGACCGGCCTCAAACAAACGGTTGACCCACTGCCGGCTGGCTCCTCCCGGAATATTACCCGGATATATGCAGTTACCCAGTCGGATATTGATGAAGGAAGGGTAACAAATCTGGTGACTGTGGAAAATAACCTTGTGTCGGAATCAGCTACTGCATCTTCTAATGCTGCCCGGGATCCCGGGTTGAGCGTAACTAAAAGCGCTTCCCCTGAAACATACACTGCCGTGGGAAATGAAATCAGTTATACGATAGTTGTGCAGAACAGCGGAAACGTGACCTTGTCTGAACTAAGAGTTACCGACCAGCTGACCGGGGGGAATGCAACAATCGGCAGCCTGGCCCCAGGAGCTTCCCGTACCTTTAATGAAACATACCGGATTACAGCTTCTGATATGGAAGCCGGCAGTGTTGTCAATACAGTTAACGTGTCAGGTACAGCGCCGGGGAACAATACTGTGACAGGGTCAGCAAGTGCCGAGGTCACAGCACTTGGCCCCCCTGTTGCAAATGATGATACCAGCTCTGACCATAATTCAGGTGAAATCGTTGTTATCAATATCCTTGAGAATGACAGGCTCCAGGATGGTTCACGGGCATTGCCCAACCTGGTTGACGTGGATATCAATCCCGCACAGCAGGGCATACAGCATGAACTTTCTGTCTCTGGCACTGGTGTGTGGAAGTATAACCCGGGAAATGGTGAACTTACCTTCAGCCCTGCTGCAGGATTTACTACCGACCCTGAGCCGATTATGTACATACTGACAGAGAAATCAACCGGTCGAAGTGATGAAGCAACTGTTACAATCGATTATAACGAGGGTGAACCTTTTGCGGTGAATGACAACACGACAGGCCACTCACCAGGAAGCACTGTTACAATAAATATTCTTGCAAACGACAGGTTGAGTGACGGTACACAGGCTACCCCTGAGAAGGTTACAATAGATCTCAGCCCCAATACCGAGGGAACCCAGCATGAAATTACAGTAACGGGTGAAGGGACATGGAGTTACAATGCCTCCAACGGACAGGTTACTTTTACCCCTCGTTCTGGTTTTACTACAAATCCCACACCGGCTGTTTACAGGCTGACTGAAAATCTGACCGGGCTGTATGATGATGCTACTATAACAATCGGGTATAATGAAACTGCACCCCTTGCCGCTGATGATGAAAATCAGGGAAATTTGCCCGGTACTTCAGTTGCTGTAAACATCCTGGCCAACGACAGGCTGAGTGATGGCAGCATCGTATTGCCATTATTGGTCAGGGTCGATTTAAATATAAACCAGTCAGGCGTGCAACATGAACTGACTGTTGAAGGAGAGGGCAGGTGGGTGTATAATGCCCTCACCGGAGTTTTATTGTTTATCCCGGCAACAGGTTTTACTGTCGACCCCACTCCTGTTACCTACAGGCTGACTGAAATTCTCACTGGCCTGAGTGCAGAGGCCACTGTTACAATACGATATGAACGTAAACCTCCTGTTGCTGCTGATGATACAAGCAACGGGAACACCATTGGGGAAAGTGTGAATGTTGAAATTCTGAATAATGACAAACTCAGTGACGGTTCTGAAGCTTTGCCCCTGCTGGTTTCTGTTGATATTGATGTTCAGCGGCAGGGAAGGCAGACAACTCTTGAAATTGAAGGAGAAGGTACCTGGAATTATAACGATGAGAACGGGGTGTTGACCTTTACCCCCGAAGATGATTTTTCGGGAGATCCTGCTCCCCTTCAGTATGCCCTAACCGAAGTATCAACCGGATTAAGTGATGAGGCAACCGTCAATGTTGGGTACAACAGAGGTGCCCCCATCGCAGTTGATGACACCAGCACAGGAAATCCGCAAGGAGAGCCTGTGGCTGTTGATATACTTGCCAATGACAGGATGAGTGACGGAACCGCGGCTTCACCCGGAACGGTTGTCGTTGATATCGATTTGGAGGCTGATGGCGCACAGAATCAGCTTACTGTTGATGGTGAGGGCGTATGGGAATACAATACTGAGACAGGAGTCCTTACTTTTACTCCGCTGGATGAATTTGAAGGTAATCCTGCAACATTAAGGTATAGCCTCTGCCACCCTGATGAGCCTTCACTTTGCAGCCAGGCAAATGTTAATGTTCAATATGAACAGGTGGTTCCTGAGCCTGGTATTGCCTTAATCAAAACAGGCATCTATTCTTCGGTTGATGAAACAGTTATATACAGGTTCAATATCATCAATACCGGAAATACTGAACTCAGGAATATTACGGTAAGTGACCAGCAGATTGGAATTGAAAACTTTAAAACGGTACCTGATGTGCTGGCCAGCGGAGAGTCAGTCGCTGTAAATTTCACATATGAATTAACCGATGCTGATAAACTGGCAGGTTCTGTTACAAATACAGCAACTGTTGAGGCATTTACACCCGAAGGCCAACGTGTTGAGGATATTTCAGGCACTGCAGCTGACAACGATGAACCTACAGTCACAACATTTGATATACTGGCTTCGGTTCTTGTTGAAAAAGAAACTGTTTTCAATATTCCTGAAGCAGTTGTCAACCAGCTTATCGATTTCAGGATAATCGTTACAAACAACGGTAGTATCCCATTGACTGAAATTGTGGTTGCCGATCCGCTTACAGGTCTTGAAGAGGAAGAAGAAAGGCTCCTTCCGGGGGAATCATTTACTTATATTACAAGTTATACAGTCCGGCAGGCTGATGGGAACAGGGGGCAGTTTGAAAACATGGCAATGGCTTCGGGAAAAGCTCCTGAAGGAAGCATTGTCCGCGACAGCAGTTCTGTGATAGTACGTGTTGAAAGCTGTGAACTTGTGGTACCTACCGGATTTTCTCCCAATGGTGATGGTATCCAGGATTACTGGAGAATTCAGTGTATCGAGAATTACCCCGATGCAAGGGTTGAGGTATTCAACCGCTGGGGCAACCGGGTTTATGAAAGGGATAACTTCGGCAACAGCGACATCCATGGAACAACCGATGCCTGGTGGGATGGTTCTTCATCCAATAAGGCAACCTTTGGAAGCGGTAAGTTGCCTGCAGGTACCTATTACTATATTCTGGATTTGCGTGACGGTAGCAGCCCCCTAAGCGGTTTTATCTTCCTGAACCGGTAATCCGGATTAAATAAACAACCATGATGACAAGATTCAGATTATATATTGTACGAAGTATTTTTACTGCAGCAGTCATTTTATGTGCTGTATCTTTTTCCACTGCACAGCAGGAACCCTTGTTTACCCAGTATTATTTCAATACCCAAACTTATAATCCGGCCTATACAGGAACGTGGGATAACCTCGGGTTCCTGGTATTGGGACGCCACCAGTGGATAGGCATTGAGGGAGCTCCCAGAACTTACACCTTTTCCCTGCAGGCACCCACAAAGTTTGATAATGTTGCCCTGGGATTTAACATTATCTCCGACAGGGCAGGACTGGAAAAGAGGTTGTTGCTGAATGCTGACTATTCATACAGGCTGCTGATAAACAGAGATGTATCGCTTCGCCTGGGAATTAAGGCAGGTATCACAAGTTATTCGAATAATTTTGCCGAATATACCGGCTATCCGGGTGACCCTGCCGATCCCGCCTTTATGAGTGAGGCCGATATAAGGCTGATGCCTAATTTCGGTATCGGTGCTTATTTGTCGGGGTATGATTATTATCTTGGATTATCTTTACCAAAAATACTGAAAAGCGATTTTCAGCAGAATTACAACAATTACTCTACAATGGCTGAAATGCGCCATCTGTTCCTGATAGGGGGAAAGGTATTTGACCTGTCGCCCGATTTGAAGTTAAAACCCACATTCCTCACAAGGTTTGTCTGGGGTGCGCAGCCTGTTATTGATTTATCAGCCAATTTCCTGCTCAGGGAGCGAATCTGGCTGGGGGCAAATTACCGCACCGGTGATTCATTCGGTTTTATTGCCCAATGGCTTTTCGATAACCAGATACGGATAGGATATGCTGTTGATTTTGTAGCAACAAACCGGTTGCGCAATACCCACAGTGGAACCCATGAAGTGATGGTATCGTATGAAATTGGTGTAAAGCGCAGATGGAGCAGCCCCAGGATGTTCTGAAAACTAAACCTGAAGTTGAATGATTAAGTTATGAGAAAAATTTGTGGCATACTGTTCATACTGTTTTCGACGGCCATTATTTCATATGGACAATCAGTTAATTTCTTTGAAAGGGTAAGCATCGACATCGAATTGCTCAGGCAGTTAAATACGCCGGGAAGCGATATATCACCTGCCCTTGTGAAGGATGAACTTTATTTTTCATCGATGCCTGCCGCATCCACTGCCAGTTCAAGGACACGACCGCAGAATATGCAGTTTTATGATGTTTATAAAACAGAGATTAGCAGTGAAGGAAACCCATTGTCAGGGCGGCAGCCTGTTGCAGGGTTCGGCAACCGGTACCACGAAGGTCCTGTTTCATGGTGCAGGGAAACAGGCGAACTATTTGTAACATTAAGTAATGTAACCGATGGCGATACGCTGCGCCGCTTCATCAGGGAAGAATATATCAGGCTGAGGCTTGCCGTGATGCATGAAGTCAACGGCAAATGGGTCATCAGGGAAGAATTTCCCTATAACAACGAAAAGTTCCATTTTGCCCATCCTGCAATAAGCCCAACCGGCGATACTTTGATTTTTTCCTCCGACATGACAGGAGGCTTCGGAAAATCGGATCTGTATATGTCGGTCCGCTCTAATGAAAGCTGGAGCAGGCCTCAAAACCTGGGTGAGGTTATCAATACTGCAGGCAACGAAATGTTTCCCACATTCGGCCCCGGTGGAATGCTGCTCTTTTCTTCCGACGGACATAAAGACAACCGTGGACAACTCGACATTTATTACACATTCCTTTCCGATACATTGCCACCGGTTCATCTGGGGGAGCAGATAAATTCGGCCTACGATGATTTTGGCCTGACAATACACCCTTCCGGGGATTTCGGATATTTCAGTTCAGGCCGGCCCGGAACAGGTTCTGATGATATTTATTTTGTGCGTTTTAATTCTCTGTATGAAAAAATAGAAGGTAAAGTGGCAGCCAATAAAAATGGATTGCCCTTGCGCGATGCAACCGTTTCTTTGTTTGATTGCGGGGGCAACAGGTTGCAGGAAACCAGAACCGATATCGGCGGAAACTTTGCATTTGAAGCTGCTATTGGCAGATGTTACAGGTTCAGGGTGGAAAAAGATGGTTTTGTTTCGGAATCAAGAGATCATGAACAGGGAGAATTAACAGTTTTCAGACTGAAAGAGATACTGAGCTACAGGGTTCTTGTAGTTGATGCTGAAGATGGCAAACCATTGGCCCGGACAGGCATTGCGTGCAATAATTTAAAATGGCAAACCGATAATGCAGGCTTTGCACTGATTGATTTATCGGAAAAGAGTGATTGTGAATACCGGGTGACGAGAAACGGATATTTCGATTATGTACTTGAAATAGATTCGGCTGGAATGTCTGCACAGGCTTCTACTGTTGATACCTTAAGGATGTTCAGAAAGGAAGAAAACAGGGTGATTACACTGAACAACCTTGTGTTTTACCGCGATATGTGGCGTATCATGCCTGAATCGGAGAAAGTTCTCGAAAGACTTGTCAAACTGATGAAGGATAATCCCGGAATGCGTGTTGAGATAGCCTCACATACCGACAGCAGGCTTGCCGATGATTATAACCTGTGGCTGAGCCAGAAGAGATCGGATTCAATTACTGATTATATGACCGATAACGGCATTGAAAAGGAAAGGCTTGTCTCGAAAGGCTATGGCGAAACCCAGCTGTTGAATCATTGCACAAACTGGGTGGAATGCAGCAATGCGGAACACCTTGTAAACCGGCGGACTGAATTCAGGATCCTGTCATTTTAAATGCTGGTGCGGAGAAATCATGCTGCAGAAAACAGGATGATTCAGCCTGCTGCCTGTGGTGGTGCACAGGTGGCTTAATTATTACTGATAATCAGTTAACGATATTTTAGCTGTTTAAAGCTTCCCGAATTTTTTAACATCCGTATCGTACATCATTTCCCAGATGATCTCACATATCCGTTCCACATTGGGCTTTGAGAAATATTCACCATCAATGCCATATGCCGGACGATGTTCCATTGCAGGCAATGTGCGCGGAGCTGTATCGAGGTAGTCAAAAGCACCCTGTTCTTCAAGTACTTTTTGCATCATATAGGCCGTGGCCCCTCCGGGAACGTCTTCATCCATAAACAATACTTTGCTTGTTTTTCTTACTGATTTCAAAATCAAATGATTTACATCAAACGGAAGCAGGGTCCTCACATCTATTACCTCTGCCGAGATGTTTTGTGTCTGCAACAGCTCTGCTGCTTTTACTGCATGGTGCACATTCCATGCATAGGTTACGATTGTAACATCGGTACCTTCTCTTACAACTTCAGGAACTCCTAGCGGTATTTTATACGCTCCCGGGTTTTCGGGCAGTGGTTCCTTTACATTGTAACCTTTCAGCGGTTCAATCACCAGTGCAGGTTCCATGGCCTCCAGCAATGTATTGTACATACCGGCAGCCTGTGTCATGTTCCGGGGCACACATAAATACATTCCACGTAATGAGCCCAGCAGCATCTGCATGGGAGATCCTGCATGCCAGATCCCCTGAAGCTGATGCCCCCTTGTACGCACAATCAGTGGTGCTGCCTGTTTTCCTTTTGTACGGTACTGCAGGCTTGCAAGATCATCGCTGAGTGTGGAATGGGCATATATCAGGTAATCGAGGTACTGTATTTCTGCAATAGGGCGAAATCCGCGAAGTGCCATTCCAATCCCCTGGCCGATAATTGTGGTTTCCCTGATCCCAGCATCGGCTACCCTGCCGGCTCCGAATTTTTCCTGCATGCCTTTCATTCCCTGGTTCACATCGCCAAGGTAACCCGTATCCTGACCAAATGTCACAAGATTCGGATACTTGCTGAAAAGTGCTTCAAAGTTCCGGTTCAGAATTTCTGACCCGTTTACTTCCTCATTCCTGCTGCTGTCATAAATTACAGGTTCAGGTTTGACAAGGTGCACCGAATTATTGCCTTCAAAATATAGATTGCTGCTATAGAAATCACGGCTTTTCTTCTCAAACCGTTGTATCCACCTGTTCAATTCATTCAGTTCCTGTTCGGGGCCTTTATGCTGATGAAACTGGAAGTGAAGACGTTTGGCAAAGGTGAGGTATTTCCTGCGCGTTGGGAATTGCCGTTTGTTGATTTCCTGTAAATCATTGATCCTGTCAATTGACGAACCTGAAGTTTCTTTAATGTTCCGGATGATTCTTTCAAGTTCTTCCGATTCCTGCCTGAAGCTGCCGGTATAATGCTTCCATGCATTCTGCCGTGCTTCCCTGGCCCGCGAGGCTGCCTTGTTTTCTATCTGGGTCAATATCTCCATATCGGCCCTTCCAGCCTCAAGCAGCCACTTTTTAAACATCTCAAGGTTGTCGTGTTCTTTTTCCCATTCAAGCCGTTTTTTGTCCTTATACCGCTCGTGCGACCCTGAGGTTGAATGGCCCAGGGGCTGGGTAAGCTCAGTGATATGAAAAACTACCGGGACATGGTCCTCCCTGCACCGGGCAATCCCTTCCGAAAATGTTTTGATAAGTGAGGGATAATCCCATCCTGTGCATGTATATATTTCAATGCCATTCGTATTTTTCTTTTTCCGGAAACCCTCAAGCGCTTCCGATATGCTCGATTTGGTTGTCTGCAGGTTCTTTGGCACACTGATGCCATACCCGTCATCATAAACAGTTACGGCCAGTGGTACCTGCATTACGGCTGCAGCATTGATGGTTTCAAAAAACATCCCTTCCGATGTGCTTGCATCACCTATTGTCCCGAATGCAACTTCATTGCCCGTTACATTGTTGTGCAGGTGTTTTCGCAAATCCCTGCTGTTGCGTGCAAGCTTCGAAGCCTGTGCAAGCCCCAGGAGCCTCGGCATCTGACCGGCTGTCGATGAAATGTCGGCTGCTGAATTATATTTTTCCGAAAGGTTTTTAATCTCCCCGTTTTCATCGAGGTTCGACGTGCTGAAATGATTGTTGAAGTTCCTCCCGCCGGTCGACGGATTCATCTCATCATCGGTATCACCGTAAATCATTGCAAAGAATTCTTCCGGTTCAAGCAAGCCGAGCGCCAGCATGAAAGTCTGGTCGCGGTAATATCCCGAACGCCAGTCGCCTTTCTTGAAAAATTTTGCCAACGCCAGCTGAACCAGTTCTTTGCCATCACCAAAGATCCCAAAATGGGCCCTTCCGTTATGAACTTCCCTCCGGCCTGATATGCTGAGATGCCTGCTTAGCCAGCCAAGGTAATAATCATTCAATAATTCTTCTGTTGTTAGTTTTGGGAGTGCAGTTATTTCAGGTTTTTCCAGATACATGCGTATTAAAATTACAGACTTCTTTGTCTTTTACATGCAAATAAACGAATAATTTCATGATTTTGTTTAGCAGCTGCCATTATATACAGGGTCATTGGTGTATATAAAAAAAAGAAATCTTTTCCTGCACGAAGAAAAGATTTCCCTGTACCGTCGTATGACGATCAATAACCATAATCTGGTTAATTGTTCCTGTCGCCCGGAGCTTCAACCCGCCCGTTAAATGAGATTGACTGCCGGTTTGTGCTTGTTATGTTAAGGGTGGCAGTCCCTGTTTCTGAAACAAAGAAAGCATAAGTGAGATGATCCATCCTGTTTTTAACCACCGCATGAACCTGGAATCCCTTTCTCCTGGGTTCAATCCTGAAGTTATCCAATGGTTGTGTAAAATCGAGGGGCGATTTTCTTGAGCCGTATTCAGCCTGGTAAGCCACACCAAAAAACGGCAGGTAGGATGATAACGTATCTTCCTTGATCTCCACATCATACAGGTGGTTCAGGTACATACTGCCACCACCTGATGGTAGTGCATGGGTTGGCCTGAAAACAAAATGCCTGTTCTCCAGCAGATTCCTGATTTCTTCCCGCTGTCTCTCCCGCTTTTCTTTTCTTGTTTCCCTCCAGGTCTGTTCATTCTGCTGTGCATAGCTGACTGATGCAACTGCAAAGATGAATATGAATGTTATAACTATATTTTTCATGGCTTTTTTATATTTTAATTCAACCTCGTTATGATTTAATGTTATCTATTCCATCAGTATCTGTTAATTACAAAAACTGTTCCGACCCTGTTTACGTGTGTAAATACGGGGATGTTATCAGTAATGATTAATATTTCACAACACGTTATCGAAGGATTGTAACCTGTACCAAAGCTATACCAAAGAGGGATCAAATTCGAAAATAATTGAATTTAATACGGCGTTGGTATAGCCTTGGTATGGTCATTGAATGCCATTAATTCCATCATTGAATAGAAAAATCACTGTTTTTTCATGGCCTGTCATATTTTGCTGCTCATATCGTTGCCGGTTAGAGCAGGTGGTCCATGATTAAAGGATGTTCACATCAGTAAGGCTCGGTTGCTGTTCTATTCCAAAACATGGTGTATGACGGATAAAAGTTACCGGTTGTACCTTTTTCCGTGTTTGATTAAATCTTAACTTTCAGGTAATTTTTCATGATGACCGTGCAGGTTGCAGGAAAATGAACATTGGCTTCAGTAAATAAAGCTTATTTTTATAGTTGAAGTTGTTTTGACTTAATCAGAAAAATCTTTAACAGGAGATCATGAATAGTAAATATGTAGGGGCTCATGTAAGTATTGCCGGCGGGGTTGAATTTGCTCCGGTAAATGCCCGTAAGATAGGTGCTGATGCATTTGCCCTGTTCACAAAAAACCAGCGGCAGTGGGTTGCAAAAGCTTATACACCTGAATCCGTTCAGGCATTTAAGGAGAACTGTTCAAAATATGGATATGAACCGTGGCAGATTCTTCCCCATGATTCGTACCTGATTAATCTTGGGCATCCTGAGCCGGGACCGCTGGAAAAATCAAGAACTGCCTTTATCGATGAAATGCAGCGGTGTGAGCAGCTTGGACTCGACAGGCTGAATTTCCATCCGGGAAGCCACCTTAATCTTGTGGGTGAGGATGAATGCCTTTCAATAATTGCTGCTTCTGTCAACCTTGCACTGGAAAAGACAAAAGGTGTGACTGCAGTTATTGAAAATACTGCGGGGCAGGGAACCAACATGGGTTTCTCGTTTTACCAGATAAGAAAGATTATCGACCAGGTGAATGATAAAAGCAGGGTAGGGGTATGCATCGATACTTGCCATGCCTATTCAGCAGGGTATGACATTAAAACAAAAGCAGGGTTTGAACGGGTTTTTGAAGAGTTTGATGAGGTAATCGGGTTCGGTTACCTGAAGGGGATGCACCTGAATGATTCAAAGAAGGACCTCTCCAGCCGGGTCGACAGGCATGAAAGTCTTGGAAAAGGTACTCTCGGAACCGGGGTGTTTGAATGGATAATGAATGACAGCCGCTTCGACAGGATGCCTTTAATCCTGGAAACTCCTGTGGAAGAATTATGGCCCGAAGAAATCAAACTGCTTAAAGGTTTTCAGCAATGACAGAAACAGTTTTCCTCAACGGGCAGTTCCTGCCCAAAGAATCGGCCTTGATTTCTGCCAACGATCGGGGATTTATTTTTGCCGATGGCGTGTATGAGGTAATTAAGTATTATAACGGCAACCCATTTCGCTACACCGATCATATGGACCGGCTGAAGCGCAGCCTTCATGAGGTAGGGATAAAGTTTGACGATATTGAAGGGCTTGCTGCTGTTTTCGGCAGGTTGCTTGAGGAAAATCATCTGAAGGATATTCATGCAGGTGTTTATCTGCAGGTCACGCGGGGAGTGAACAGAAGGGTACATCATTTCCCGGCAGGTATACATCCCACTGTTTATGCCTTTGCATTTGAAATGCCTTCCTACAATGAGAACCTTGAAAAAGGGATAAATGTCATTACCCGTGAAGATATCCGCTGGCTCAGGTGTGATATTAAGTCGGTGGCCCTTCTGCCCAATTCAATGCTTTATAACCAGGCTGTGGAAGAAGGGGCAGGTGAATGCATTTTAATCAGGGATGGCATGGTGACTGAAGCTACCCACTCGAGCGTTCTTGCAGTAAAGGATGGCCAAGTGATTACACATCCGCTCACGAACCTGATTTTACCCGGCATTACAAGAAAGGCAATCCTGGAAATCTGTCGCGCAAACGGGATAGAAACTGAAGAAAGGGCACTTGCAGAAAAGGAACTGTATGAGGTTGATGAACTGATAATTGCCGGAACTGGAAGTGAAGTGACTCCGGTTGTTCAGATTAATGACAGGCCGGTTGGAAATAAAAAACCGGGTGAGATCACCCGGTTTCTGCAGAAAAAGTTTTTCGAGCTTGTTTAACCAAGCATATTTTTTACCTGTTCATACACGTTTTCACCTGTAAAGCCTAATTTTTCATCGAGCACTTTAAATGGTGCCGAATAGCCAAAGCTTTCCAGTCCCCAGGTTTTTCCATTTTCGCCAACGAGTCCTGCAAGTGTCACAGGCAGTCCGGCTGTAAGTCCAAACCTTGGAATCCCTGCGGGCAGCACATCCTGCTGGTATTCGGGTGCCTGCAGGCGGAAGAGGCCTTCAGACGGAACCGATACCACCTGTACTTTCAGGTTGTCGCGTTCGGTCAGCAGGTTGGCTCCTGCAATCAGTGTTGCAACTTCCGATCCGCTGGCTACAAGTACCACGTCGGGTTTTCCTTCTGGCTTTAAAGCAATATAGGCGCCTTTTTCAGCCTGCAAAGCCGACTGGTAAGGGTTGCCGTTAACGGGTATATCAGGAATATTTTGTCTTGAAAGGATAAGTGCAGTTGGTGTAGCTGTATTTTCAACAGCCATCTTCCATGCCACGGTTGTTTCGTGTGCATCGGCAGGGCGCAGAACCAGCATACTGTTGGCGCCACTGTGGTTCTTCAGTTTTTCCATCAGCCTGATTTGTGCTTCCTGTTCTACCGGCTGGTGCGTTGGGCCGTCTTCACCTACGCGGAAAGCATCGTGTGTCCATACATAAATTACCGGGAGTTCCATAAGGGCTGCAAGCCGTACTGCCGGTTTCATATAGTCGGAGAACACAAAGAAAGTTCCGCATACAGGTACTACGCCTCCGTGTAATGCCATTCCGGTTGCAATGCAGGCCATTGTAAGTTCACTCACACCAGCCTGCAGGAATGAACCGCTGAAATCGTTCTTTTTGAATTCGGTTGTTTTTTTCAGGAACCCATCGGTTTTGTCGGAGTTTGAAAGGTCGGCCGATGCCACTATCATGTTCTCAATTTTTCCGGCCATGGCCCCCAGAACAGTTCCCGATGCAGCCCTGCTGGCGATGTTTGGTTTCTGTTCAACCGATGCAAAGTCAAAATCAGGTGCTTTTCCCGAAAAGAAAGCGTTCCATTTTTCTGCAAGCTCCGGGTTATTCTTTTCCCATTCTGCCTGTTGGGCTTTTCTTTGGGTTGCTGCCTCAGTCAGTTCCTTTTTCCGGTTGGCATACAGTTCTTTAACTTCATCGAAAATGACAAACGGATTTTCAGGATCACCTCCAAGGTTCCTGATGGTATCGGCAAATGATGCCCCTGCCTCCGATAAAGGCATCCCATGGGTGGAAGTCTGGCGCTCGAAGTTTTCGCCCGATTGGGTGACCGCTCCCTTGCCCATTATGGTTTTACCAATGATAAGGGTGGGTTTTTCCTGTTCACGTGTGGCTTTTTTCAGTGCGCCCCTTATTTCATCAGGGTCATTTCCATCGATAATTGTAACATTCCAGCCCCACGCTTCATATTTTTTTGCCGTATCCTCGCAGGTTACAACATCGGTTTTGGTTGAAAGCTGGATGTCGTTTGAATCGTAGAACATGATGAGGTTGTTCAGCCCCAGTGTTCCTGCAATCCGTCCTGCACCCTGTGAAATTTCTTCCTGGATACCACCGTCGGATATGAAAGTATAGATTTTATGAGCCATCCAGTCGCCAAAGCGTGCCGACAGGAATTTTTCGGCGATGGCAGCCCCTACAGCCATTGTATGGCCTTGTCCGAGCGGACCTGAGGTGTTTTCAACCCCACGTTCAAGATCCCGCTCAGGGTGTCCCGGAGTTACACTTCCCCATTGCCTGAAATTTGACAGGTCATCCATAGTGTAATAACCCGACAAAGCCAGGATTGAATACAACATGGGCGACATGTGTCCCGGATCGAGGAAGAAACGGTCACGGTTGGGCCATTTTAAATCGGTGGGATCATAATTCAGGAATTCGGAATAAAGGATGTTGATAAAGTCGGCTCCTCCCATGGCACCTCCCGGGTGGCCCGACTTTGCCTTTTCTACCATCGAGGCCGATAAGATTCGGATATTGTTGGCTGCAATGCTTTCAATTCTTTTACTCATATTTCTTTTAATTTCAATTTTTGCTGTTATCAATAAATGGCTGGCCTATTGTGGCAGGTTGTTGTCATTCTGTATAATCCTGACCATAAACACGCCCTCAATGGCTTTCAGTTTTTCGGCTATCGCATCGTTTATATTTTGCTGGGTGATATCGATGATGTTGTAGGCAATGTTTTCATGCTTTTTATTCAGCATGTTATCGATGTTCAAACCCTCCGCTGCAAGTACGCTGGAAATCTGGCTTACCATATTGGGGATGTTCTGGTTGGCAATCAGTATCCTCACACCACCATTGCGGTCCATCTGTGCTTCCGGAAAGTTGACTGAATTTTTAATGTTGCCTTCTTCGAGGAAATCCTTCAGTTGATTCACTGCCATGATGGCACAGTTTGTTTCCGACTCCACGGTTGATGCTCCCAGGTGGGGAATGGCAATCACATTTTTCATTTTCAGGAGCATTTCATCGGGGAAATCAGTGACATACCGTGCAACTTTTCCCGATTCGATGGCTTCTTCAAGGGCCACATGATCAACTAGCCCGCCACGTGCAAAATTTAACAGCCTTACACCATCCTTCATCATCCCGAATTTCTCCCTGTTGATGTAATTCCTGGTTTCGGGGGTAAGCGGGATGTTTAAGGTGATATAGTCGGCCTGGCTCAACAGTGACTGGATTCCTTTTACAAATTTCACCTGGTTGCTTAGCTGCAATGCCTGCTTTACCGACATGTATGGATCATAGCCAATTACTTTCATCCCCAGCGACTGTGCTGCATTTGCTACAAGTACCCCAATGGCTCCCAGTCCGACAACAGCTAATGTTTTGCCCATTATCTCCTGTCCGCCGTAGTTCTTTTTTCCCTGTTCTATCAGTGCAGGCACTTCTGCACCTTTACCTATAAGTGATTTTGCCCATATCACCGACTCGGTAATATCTCTTGAAGCCAGCAGCAGCCCTGCCAGGACAAGCTCTTTTACACCGTTGGCATTTGCCCCGGGGGTATTGAAAACCACGATTCCCTGCTTTGTGCATTTGTCGACAGGAATGTTGTTCACCCCTGCACCTGCACGTGCAATTGCCTTGATGGAATAGGGCAGTTCCATTTCATGCATGCTGAAACTGCGAAGGATAACGGCATCGGGAGCGGGAATCCCGCTGGCAATTTCATACTTGTCGAGCGGGAACAAGGTCAGTCCCTCGGTATCAATTTTGTTTAACGTCTGAATTTTGAACATATGGTTTGATTTTATGTATTTCTCCCATGTAATATGACAAATATCATTATTTTTATGAAGAAACACGGATGCATGCTCTTAAAGTTTTATTTATGAACTCAATATTAAGCGCTGCAGTCCTACTTCAACTGAACTTTTGCAAAAACAGGCAGATGGTCGGAAGGGAACCGGCGGTCTTTGAAATCGGAAAGTGCCGCATATTTTAATACTTTGATTTCGCCCCTGACAAAGATGTAGTCGATGCGGTTGCTGCTTAAGTCGGCATCCAGTTTAAACCCGTTGAATGTGCCAACCGGACCGTAAGGAGGTTCTTCGGTCACCTCGCGGCTGTCCTGGAAGAACCGTTTCAGCATGACAACAGGCTCTGAGTCGGGAGTAAGGTTTAAATCGCCCATAAAAATAACCGGCAGGTTTTTACCTTTTGTCATCTCCATGACCTTCTGCCTGATGATATTGGCTGCATTCTTTCTTGCTTCAACACCTACATGATCGAAGTGTGTATTGTATACAAGGAATTGTTTGCCTGTAACTTTCGACTGAAAATGTCCCCAGGTAACAATGCGGTTAAGTGCCGCATCCCAGCCTTTGCTCGGCACATCGGGGGTTTCCGACAGCCAGTAGGTCCCGTTTTTTAAAAGGATAAAATCAGATTTCCTGTAGAAGATGGGAGAGAATTCGCCTCCTTTTTCACCATCATCGCGGCCTACACCAAACCATTCATAACCGGGCATCCCCTTCTCAATATCAAGTATCTGGCCGTGCAATGCTTCCTGGAGCCCGAATATTCCGGCTTCATGAAAACGAAGCAGGCCTGTGACCATTTCAATCCTGTTGGGCCAGGCATTTATCCCGTCGTTGGGAGTATTATATCTGATATTGAAGGATATGATATTCATTTGTTGCGAAAATACGGTAAAGGGGATTAACAGCAATAGGGTAATAGCTAATTTTCTCATGATTTTTGCATTAAAATATTATAAAATAAAAGCCCTGCAAAAGCAGGTTTTTACAAAAATATAAATAATTACTTCAAATGCATTTTTTAATAACTACAGGGAGTTTAAAAAAAGAGCAGGGACTGATTGCTGGCGGCAGTAACAGTTTTAAAGCTGAGATGGTCGGGTAAAATAAAGCAGGCAGGGCTATAGATGCCCTGCCTGATTGTAAAGAAATAGTTTTACGCAAAAAATATAAACCTTATCTCCCCATGATATTTAAACAGACATTTTCTATTTGTCAAAAATCAGACCTTCATGTATATGTTGTTGAATGTCAGGACAAACTCAGACATGTTGTTGCATTATTTAGTTTCAGAATAGGACAATCAGCTTTAAAACGGGAAAGAACCTTAAGTTAAAAAGGCTCTTTCCCTGCATGATAATCTAGAACCTATCTCTCTTTGTGTATTTTGTATGCAGCAGATGGTGTGACAACTCTCCCAGGGGTTCAATCAGGAAATCCTTGTACAGCTTTTGGATTTCAGGATTTTCATGTGATTTTCTGATGGGAAGGTTTTCATCCTCGGCATAAATTGCCTCTGCCCGTCTTTTTCTGATTTCGGGATTTGTTGGTATGGGCTGACCGCCACCGCCTAAACAACCTCCCGGGCATGCCATGATTTCCACGAAATGAAAATCGGTTTCTCCTGCCTTTACGGCATCCATTACAAGTTTTGCATTTACAAGTCCGTGGGCCACTGCGCATTTTAATTCCACGCCATCGAGGAAGGCATACTGTTCGATCGGATTTTCAATCTTAATCGATGCCTTTCTTACACCTTCCATTCCCCTGACCGGAGCAATGTTCAGGTTTTCAAAAGGTACTTCCCTGCCTGTTACCAGTTCATAAACTGTACGCAGGGCTGCCTCCATTACTCCACCTGTTGCCCCGAATATTACACCTGCCCCGGTTGATTCGCCCATAAGCCTGTCGAAGCGGGCAGGGGCCAGCTTATCGAAATCAAGTCCTGCCTGTTTGATGATGATTGCAAGCTCGCGGGTTGTCAGTACATAATCAACATCGCGGTATCCGCTGTCATGCATCTCAGGCCGGTGAGCCTCATATTTCTTGGCGGTGCAAGGCATAATTGACACCGACACGATATTTTCAGGGTCAAGATTTCTTGCTTTGGCATAATATGTTTTTACAAGTGCCCCAAACATCTGCTGTGGTGATTTGCATGTCGACAGGTTATCGAGATATTCGGGATAAAGATGCTCAATGTATTTAATCCACCCGGGGGAGCATGAGGTTGCCATTGGCAGTTTTACAGAGGGATCTTTATCCACAAGAACCTTTTTCAGGCGCTGCAGCAACTCTGAGCCTTCCTCAATAATTGTAAGGTCGGCTGTGAAATCGGTATCAAGCACTGAATCAAATCCAAGCCTTTTAAGAGCAGCAACCATTTTCCCTGTTACACGTTCACCCGGCTTGAGGCCCATTTCCTCGCCCAATCCAACCCTTACCGCAGGGGCAGTCTGAACCACCACATGTTTTGTCGGATCGGCTATGGCTTCCCATACCTCTTCAATATAATTTCTTTCCACAAGGGCTCCGGTGGGGCAGTGGTTAATACATTGTCCGCAGTTTGTACAAACCACATCATTCATTGCTTTTTCAAAGAATGAGGTGATTTTCATCCGGTCACCCTTATAGGCTACGGTCAGTGCATTCACTCCCTGCAATTCGGCACAGGTTCTCACACAGCGCTGGCATCTGATACATTTGCTGTCATCCTTGATGATGGATGGTGAAAACATATCGATTGTATAATTCCTGAGCGGCGCAAGCTCAAGGAAATCCTGTGTCATGATTTTGTATTCCGAAGCCAGTTCCTGCAGCTCACAATTGCCGTTGCGGTAGCATTTTGTACAGTCGGCATTATGTTCTGCAAGCAGCAGCTCAATGATGTGCTTTCTTGAATTTCGCACTTTCAGGCTGTTTGTGAGGATTTCCATGCCCTCTTCACAAGGGGTGGCACATGCAGCCGAAAGCCTTTTCTGACCAACAACTTCCACAACACAAACCCGGCAGTTGCCTGCAACACACAAATCCTTATGGTAACAAAGTGTAGGTATCTTGATGCCTGCTTCCTCGGCGGCTTCAAGAATGGTTTTCCCTTTTTGAAGCATTACCGGAAAACCGTTTATTGTAAGATTTACTTTTTTATCCATTGCTCTTGTTTTAGCTTGTTTTAATAAATCATCTCTTCACGGAAATTTTCTACAATGGAAGAGAATGAATTGGCCACTGATTGTCCAAGGCCGCATTTGGCAGTGAGCTGCATGGTTTCTGTCAGTTTCAGAAGTTTGTTCAGATACGATGCAGGCTTTTCCCCTCTTTTAACGGCTTTAATGCCAAGCAGCAGCTGCTGGCAGCCCACACGGCAGGGTGTACACTGTCCGCAGCATTCTTCCCTGAAGAATTCGAGGTAGTTGTCAAGCACATTAAACATCGAGCGCGAGCTGTTGAACAGCATCATGGAACCTCCTGTAGGTAATGAGATGCCCACAAGTTTGCCTTCATAGCCAATGGCCGTATCCTTGAATTTTTTCCTGGGTACTAAAAAACCTGATGCTCCTCCTACCTGGACGGCCTTTGTGTCACCATCTCCAAATTCGTAGACAAAGTCCTGCAAACTCATTCCAAGTTCCAGTTCATATATTCCTGGTTTGGGTGTGTCGCCTGAAACAGAAAACAATTTTGTGCCTCTTGAATACTGAACGCCCAGGTCATAGAATTTTTTGGCGCCATATTTAAATATTGTGAAAGTATGTACAAGGGTCTCCACATTGTTGATCACAGTTGGCATGCCCATATAACCTGCCTGGGTCGGGAACGGAGGCTTGTTGCGTGGTTCACCCCTCCGGCCTTCCATCGATTCCATCAGGGCGGTTTCTTCACCGCAGATGTAGGCACCGCTTCCCATGAAAATCCTGATTTTAAAGTCGAGGTTTATTTCCTTGCAGTAATATTCAAATTCATCAATTGATTTATACAACTCTTCCTCAAGGAATTTATACTCTCCCCGAAGGTAGATAAACCCCTGCCTGGCTCCGGTGACATAGCCGCATACAGCCATTGCAGTCAGCACCTTATAGGGGACCTTCGATAAAATTTCCCTGTCCTTGAAAGTTCCGGGTTCTCCTTCATCGGCATTGCAGATGACATATTTGACCGGAGTTTTTGCCTCAGCAGTCAGTTTCCATTTTAAGCCTGTAGGAAAACCTGCCCCGCCTCGTCCCTTCAATTCAGAACTGATAAGTTCATTGATGATGTCTTCGGGTTTCTTCTTGATGGTGGAGGAAAGTACCTTTTCCCAGTCATTTTCATTTCTGAAAATGAAATCCACCCTTTTTAACTGATATGAGTAAGCCATGGTATTCAGATTAATCGGTTTCCTTCATGTATTTGCTCAGTATTTCCCTGACTTTTTCAGGGCTCACCTCGGTATAAACTTCATCGTTGATCAGCATTGCCGGAGCCTTGTGGCACCATCCCAGACAATTGGTTTCAAGAAGTGTGAACTTCTTGTCGGGTGTGGTGTCTCCGATTTTGATCTTCAGCATGTCTTGTATGGCAAACAGCAACTGATTTTTTCCTTTCATCGCACAGGTGATTGTTTTACATACCCTGATGATGTACTTGCCAGCCGGTTTCGTTTCGAGAAACGAATAGAAGGTTGCAGTGCCATACACTTCAGCTGCAGGTATATCCATTTCCCGGGCAATTTCCACCATTGTATATTCAGACAGGTACTTTTCCTTCTGAACAACTCCCTGCATCACCGGCAGGAGTGATTCCCGCTTTCTTCCGTGCTGGTCGGCGAGATCCTTTATTAATGACTGGATGGGATTCATAGAAAAAATTTTAGTTTATGTATCGATTATTTTATAAGTTTTTCATACCTGAATGAGGAAAAGCTACGTTTTTACCCTCTGGAAAGACTCTTTCTGTAATGACCTGTATAAAAATAAGCAGATGATTGATAAAAACCTATGAGTGTGTTATGTAACATGCCTGTTATTCAACATGCTTTTGACAAGTTAACGTAGATTAATTTTAAATAAGAATGATTTCATGATTTTTATCAAAAAATGAAGCGGTTTTTGTAGGATTTCGTTTTTCGGAAAGCAACCTTTTCATGACGAATGGGTCTTGTTTACAGATGTGTTAAGTATTTTTTCAACTTGAATGGATCAGCTATGAAAACAGCCGTTGTATTATTCTTTCTTTCTTTATGCATTTTAATACCTGCAGCTGCCAATGCCCAGCTTGTGGCTGTAACAGGTAGGGTTAAGAATCAGTTGACCGGAGAGGGGCGAAGAAATGTAGCTGTTTTTGAGTCTGTATCGGGTGTAGGGACCATCACCGACAGTGACGGGAATTACCAGCTGCTCCTGAATCCAGGGCAGCGTAAACTGGAAATGTCAAGCACAGGTTTTTCGACTGTATCCACTTCATTTCAGTTAAAAAGGGATACGGTCATATCAGTTGAATTAACACCTCTGGCTGTTTCTCCTGTTAAAGTTGAGGAGAATCCCGGACTCCCAAAGGTAAATACTCCTGAAATCCCACAAAAACCTTCCCGAAGAAGCACTAACTGATTACCGGGCTAAAATCTCAGTGATTGCTGTACCCTGGCTTTTATCGGGCTGAGGAATATGAAGCAGGTCACTTAATGTAGGAGCCAAATCGATTGCATTATATTTTTGCCTGATGATTTGAGGTTTTATTCCTGCCCCATAAAATACCAGCGGAATATGCGACTGGTCGGTATAGTTAACCTTTGTAAACTTATAAGTAGGCTGCCAGCCTTCCTTCAGCAAAAACAGGAAGTCACCTGACCGGTTTTTCGAATAGGATTTATACAAAGTTGAGAGGAGCCCGTTATTTGAGCTGCCCTGTTCGAGCTGGTGTGCTGTCATCGATAATTGCACTGCTTCAAACTGGTTTATGAAATTGGACGCTTCTTCACGTATTTCGTGGAGGTTTATCCGGTGCTTCTTGACAAGGTCGTGGTTCAGGTATACCTGCATGTCGGAGGTATATTCAATCCAGTTCTCCTGGCCGTAAGTGATATTCAGATATGAAGTCAGAAGTGCCATGGCACTTTCAGGTGAAAAATGATCGACAGGCAGATTGAAGGCGCTTTTCAGATAATCGACGGGGTAGGAGGCCGATGTGTTGGCTGTTAAAAAGAACAGTACATTTTCCCTGCCAAACCTTTTTTCAGCAAATGCTATAATTTCTGCGATGTTCTTATCGAGGTAAAGGTATGTGTCCTGCATTTCCATTGAGGCAGGACCGAAAGTATTATTTTCATAATCCATTGAAGAAAAAACCACTGTCACAAAATCAGGATTGTCATCCAGGCCCAGAGGTTCTTTGTCAAGCATCTGCAGCGTGAAGTTCTTGATGATTTCATTTGCGTAGGGCGTTGTTCTCAAAGGATTTAAAGATTCTGCACGTTTGGTGTATCTGCCAATGGTGTGAGGGAATGTGTTCCATCTGTCGTAATATCCCTTCTCCAGGTGATAGTTGTCAGGTACACTCTCGGTGTATTCCTTTTCAGGAAGCAGTGAAACCCAGTTCTGAAAACTGTAACGTTCAGGATAGTTTTCACTGTTGAAGTTTCGCACCCAGTCGGGGAATGTATTCAGGTAAAATGAACTGGAGACCATTCTGCCCGATTCCGGATCGAACCAGTAGGCACCATCTGCCGAATGCCCGGCCGAAAATATGGCCGACTCCCTGTTCATTGCCACACTGTAAACAAGTGATCTGCCTGATGTATATATTTTAAGGTTGTCGGTAATTGTATTTGTAAGCAATTTCTTGGGCGAAGCATTACCAAATTTCGTATCGGACCCCAGTGTGAAATAATTATCATCCTGTGTACATTCAATTTCTTTCCTCCTCAGCCTGTCGTACCATTTCTTCCCGATGATGCCATGAACCGACGGGCTTACCCCGGTATATAAAGTTGCCGTGCCGGTTGCATAGGTGTGATTGTGCTGTATGAGGTTCACATTCACACAAACAGCTCCTTCATTGTACAGTCTTTTAAAGCCGTTTGGCTCAAACTTGTTCCAGTACCTCCTTACATAATCGGGACGCATGTTTTCTACAACAATCCCGATGACTATCTTCGGTTTCTTTGAATACTGATCTTGGATATATTGTGCCTGTACTGCATGAAACCCCATAACCAGCAGGCAAATAAGCAGGGATGAAATTCTTGTCATATCGTATATAAATAGGCCGCCTAAAGTAACAAAGTATCTTCTTAATTCAAATAAACGGCGGGTTCCCTGAATTATTTTTTTGTGTATTTTTAGACAGTTATTCATATTAAACCGATATACAATGAAGAAAGTTTTTTTACTTATCCTGATCACCTCATTTGCATTTCATATTTCAGGTCAGAACCTATCCTACCGGCTGGAAGAACTCACCGCCCCCGATTTTGTAAAAGCTGTCGAAAAAAGTTCGAAAACCTGTATTATCCCCATAGGAGTATTCGAGAAACATGGCGCACAGCTTCCCCTTGGGACCGATTTATACCTTGCACGCGAGTATGCACTGCGCGCTGCTGAAAAGGAATATACAATTGTTTTTCCCTGGTATTATTTCAGCCAGATAAACGAGGCCCGGCACCAGCCCGGCACGATATCGTACAGTCCTGAACTGATATGGAAGGTATTGCAGGAAACTCTTGATGAGCTTAACCGCAATGGTTTCGACAAAATTATTATTGTGAACGGCCATGGTGGAAACAACGCCTTTCTAAACTATTTTGGAATGGCACAGCTCTCGGAACGAAGAAATTATTCTCTTTACTGGTTCAGGCCTGAAAGAACAAGGGAAGTTGCCAGGAAAGCTGAAGAACTGACCCAGCCCGATAAATTTGACTCTCATGGAGGGAACAGCGAAACTTCAATGATGGCTGCTGCACAGCCGGGAGTTACTCATGTTGATCGCTCCGGTCAGCAATCGGGCGTGGATATGGAGCGCATTAAGCACCTCAATTATGCATATACAGGGATATGGTGGTATGCCAGTTTTCCCAATCACTATGGCGGCGATGGTTCAAAAGCCAATGCGGAAGCAGGTGAGCTTCTTATAAATGATGTAGTGGACCAGCTGGTGAAAATGATAAGGCAGGTGAAGGCCGATGAAACTGTACCTGCTTTGCAGAACCAGTTTTTTGATGAGGCAGAAAATCCTTTAAAAACCAAACAGTAGCCTTTCATTTAAAGCTTTACATTTAATCAGGCCCATCAGTGGAATTTATTCCGATGATGGGCCTTTGTATTGTTTGGTTTTAAAATCAGACAAAAAAATCTTTTCTTTGCACCAAATATTTATGGGATGGAAAAGAAGCGTGTGAACGTTGTTACAATGGGATGCTCAAAAAACCTGGTTGATTCAGAGGTTCTCCTTAATCAACTGGAGAAGGGAAAGTTTGAAGTGGTGCATGATTCCCCTGATTCAGGTTTTGATGCTGTATTTGTTAATACCTGTGGCTTTATTCACGATGCCAAGCAGGAATCGATAGATATGATTCTTGATTATGTGGAGGCAAAGAAACGGGGCGATATAGGGAAGCTTTACGTAATGGGATGTCTTTCGGAAAGATACCATAAGGAGCTGGTGCAGGAAATACCAGAAGTTGACCGCTACTTCGGCAAGTTCGATTTAAAAGCCATGGTTGATGAGCTGAAAGTGACCTATCATCCTGAATTTATATATGAAAGGAAAATCACCACACCTTCTCATTTTGCTTACCTGAAAGTTTCGGAAGGCTGTAACCGTTCATGTGCATTTTGTGCAATTCCAATGATGACAGGCAGGCATAAATCAAGAACGATAGAAAGCCTGTTAAATGAAACACGTTACCTGGCTAAAAGAGGAGTCAGGGAAATCCTGCTGATAGCACAGGAGTTGTCGTATTACGGGATTGACATCTACGGGAAAAATATGCTGACGGAACTGATTGATAAGATTTCCGCAATAGAGGGGATTGAATGGATCAGGCTGCATTACCTGTATCCCTCAAAGTTTCCTTTTGATATCCTGCCGGTAATGCGTGATAACCCAAAGGTGTGCAGGTATCTCGACATGCCCTTGCAGCATATTGCAAATCCTGTTTTGAAAAACATGCTCCGTCATGTTACACGCGAAGAAACTGAAAAGCTGATTCAGCGAATCAGAAATGAAGTTCCTGATGTGATTATCCGTACAACGATGCTTGTTGGCTTTCCCGGTGAAACGGAAGATGATTTCAATGAACTGAAACAGTTTATTGAAGATACTAAGTTTGAACGCCTGGGGGTTTTTCCCTATTCACATGAAGAAGGAACCTATGCTTCAAAAAGATTCACCGATGATGTTCCCGACGAGGTGAAACAGGCGCGTGCCGATGAGCTTATGGAGTTGCAGCAGCAGGTGTCGGCCGGACTGAACCGGCAGAAGGTCGGGCGAATATATAAGGTACTTATCGACAGGCATGAGGGAGACTATTTTGTCGGCCGTACGGAATATGATTCTCCTGAAGTTGACGGGGAAGTTCTTGTAACCTCAGGCACAGCATTGAAAACCGGTGAATTTTACACTGTAAAAATCACCGGCTCTGATGATTATGACCTTTATGGCGAAGTCGTGCCTTAACTTCTATAGTTTTCCCAGCTCGGCCTCGGTTTCCTGTTTTCCCCACTGGGGTGAAAATGGGGAAGAAGGCTGAAAGGCATCATACTTTTCCTTTGCCATGAGAAGCACAGGTTTGGCAACTGCTGGTCCTCCACCAAATTCAGGAGGCATGTTCAGGAGCGTCATTCCTTTAAGAAAATAAGGCCGTGGGTTCTCCGGATTCAGCTTTTCTGCCTCATCAAGTACAGCATATAATTTCCCTACAAGCTCCGGTCCGCGGGTCATCGGATCGGCCATAATCCTGGAAGGGATTAAAAATCCCTGCAGCGCATATAATTCCGATTCCTCCGGTGCCCTTTCAAGCCCTGTGTCGATATACTTCTGTGCCTTGTCGAGATACTGATCCCTGAGGTTGCTGTTTTCAACGTTCATGCTGATGAGAATGTAGCTGTAGGCAGCATAATACCATGGCAGCCATTCCCCTTTTTCGTTCATGGCGATACGTTCAAAAGTGTTGGCTGCATCAATGAAGTCTTCAGCAGCAGCAGCCTGCTGCAGCCGCGACATTGCATCCTGCATTGCCTGGTTGTAACGGCTGTCTTGTGAATAGGCGTGATTGCCCACTACACATAAAAGAATGACAATTGAAATTATTGTTCTCATTTATTCAAGTATTTATGGTTTATAACTGAAATGATATCATGAACACTGCCAGCCTTTTGTTGGCAGGAATTACAGGTTGTGATGCATACCGGCCATCTGTGCCCGGAACATCACTGAAATTGTATCCGTAGATGTTATTGAATCCGAATACATTATTTACTATCAGGTGCAATATTGTTTGCGTATTGAAAAGGTACGTAATATGTGTGATACCAAGGCTTAAATCATTGAAATTCTTAGTCCTGTCGGCCATGAATTGCGGATTCTCAGGATTAAAATATGGCCTTCCACTGGCAAAAGAATAGCTTCCCGACAAAAAGCAGTTGAGCGGCAGAAAAAACCTTTTATAGACGATTGAAAGATTGTGGTCCGAAACATAGCGGGGGGTTGCCCGGGTGGGGAAGTTCCGGTAGTCGCGCTTTGTATCAATCCATGAATAGGAGATCCAGTAGTCGCTTTTCCCGAATTCCTTCTGGTTCCTCCAGAATACATCAATTCCTCTTGAATAGCCGCTTCCCTCATTAAAGTAATTTCCGGGATCTGCTGAAAATTCTTCCCTGAATTTAATCAGGCCGGTATACGCTTTATAATAGGCTTCCGCCCTGAATGTACGCGAGCCTTCGGTGTACTGCCAGGTGAGTATATAATGTGATGATTTCTCAGGCGAAAGGTTGTTTGCAAATTTAAGATAGTCCTCTGAAGGGTTCTGGAAAAAATTGCCATATGCCGCCGAAAACTGGCTGTTTGTACTTGTCCTTACGGCAGCCGATAACCGTGGTACGATATTTACCTGTCCGGGCAAAGAGTTATGTTCGGCACGCAACCCTGCCCGGGCTGCCAGATGTTTTGATATTTTGAGTTCTGATTCGGCAAATGCCGATAGCTGGTTGTTGGAAAAAGCAAGATTGTGGTTCCCGTTTAGTTTGATGTCCTGTGAGTAATCGAAATAAATCCAGTCGGCACCTGTTTTGGTTGTAATCTTCCATGGCGATGTATGTGTGAATGCAATTTTCAGCTGGCCGCTGTTCCTTGAAGTGAAAAGCCTGGTCTGATCTGCCTGAATATTCTCTTTGTCGGTATTGACAGCTGCCCCAGTGTGTATCATCCAGTTGTCATTCAACATTTCATTCCAGGTTGAATTGACATAGATGTTTGTATTTCCAAGCCCCACTTCCTGCAGCTGTGGCTGACTGACGTTCTGATGAAGCATTCTGCTGCTGTTGTGGCTCATGCTTCCAAATGTCTTTAACATGCCTGTAGGGCTTGTTTTATGCCTGAACATCAATGTGGAACCAGTTACAACAGGGTTCTGGATCCATTGTATATTTTGCCTGAAAATGCTGTTGCTCAGTCCGGTGTGAATGTATTCCCCATTCAGGGCCAGTGATGTGTTTTTCCATCTTTTGGCATGAGATCCCTGTAAGCCTACAGTAAGCAGGGCAATGCCTGACTTACTCTCCGGTTCCAGTGCAGTAGTGTTTAATGATACAATCGATGAGAGTGCCTGCCCGTATTCGGCCGAGTATCCACCAGTACTGAAAACGGCACCGTTGAAAAGGATGGGGGAGAACCTGCCCCTTGTTGGTAAGTCGGGCATTTTCGAGAAATAAGGTGTACTGATGAGCATCCCGTCCATGAATGTCTTGGTTTCATATCCTTCACCTCCCCTGACAAACAATCTTCCTTCCTCGCCAACATGGTGTGAGCCGGGCAGTGTACCGAAAGCACCATAAATATCGCCATTTGTGCCTGCTGAAAGTGCAATGTCGAGTGGTTTCAGCAGAACCGACTTCTTTGTATCACTGGCTTCAAAGGAACCCGCATTGATTGTTACCTCATTCAGCTCGCTGATTTCTTCCCTGAGTATGATATTCAGCTGAATGTTATCTGCAGATATCTCCAGGTTAATGGCTTGTGTCTCATATCCGACATAGCTGGCGATAAGGGTGCCCGTACCTGTGCTGCCGGTACTGAAGCTAAACCTGCCCAGGCTGTCGGAGGTGGCCCCGTCATATGTGCCCTGAATGAATACATTTACTCCCTGCAAAGGTTTTCCTGGCCTTGTCACCACAGTACCGTTGATTTTTATCTGTGACTGTGCCCCGAGCACCATCAGCAGGAGCGTAAGGAAACTTATTGTTTTCATTTTTACAACCTGTTTTTCTTTTACTTGTCAAAAATCGTCAGGATTTGCCTCTGCCAGAAATAAAAGATCACAAGTGGTAAAAATGAATGTTTGAACGGTAATTTTCAGCTGCAAAACGGAATTCTCAGAACCAGCTGCCAGAAGAAGGCCGGCAGGGGGTTTTAATTACCAAACAGATAAACAATTGTAAGCTGTTGTTGCTGATCGAGGTCGTTCCAGTCGATCACATGAAACGAAAGGTTAAACCTTCCCCTTACATTTTTGTGGTTGATAAAGTACCAGATGACATCGGTGCGCCAGTAATTATCGAGCCTGTAGAACAGATCGCCGTATGCAAAACGGTGCCCGGCACCTGAATGAAGCACCGACTTGAGGCCGTAATTGTGCCAGCGGCCATTGGCTTCGGCAAAGAGGCTTATATTGTTGATGAAGCCATCGGTCACACTCCTTTCCCTGAATGATGAACCCAGCACACCTGCCTTCACATATCCGCTTCTGACCGGATCGGCAACTGTACGTATTCCTCCCTGAAGCGCAAAACCCAGGTAATCTTTGATGTTGTCGCCGGGTATGCTTACAGCCGCGCCTGCATCATGAAACAACAGCAGGTAATTTTCGAAGAAAAGGCTTTTGTGGTATATCTGCCCCGAGAACCCGGCCATGAAATTTTCCCTGTTAATGTCAGTCTGCCTGCTTACCCAGTCTACAAAACCATTTTGATGGCCCCAGTCCCAGCGCACTTCACCAAACATCCCTTCAATGTTGGGCCGGTAATACAAAAGGGTATCCGTAAGCATTGCCAGTGGAAAATCAATAAGGCCCCTGCGCGGAAATGCACCAAACATGAACTCTTTCCTGTCGTCAGAGTACTGGTAGTACAGTGTCAGCTTTGGTTTGTGAAAGTCGATGTCACTGCCAAATTCAAGTAACTGGCTCAATCCTGCCCTCATTCTGTGCTGTCCGGTCAGTATGCCCACTTCAAAAGCGCCCCTGCTGCCAAGGATTGTCTGTGAATTTGCTTTCCCGCTGAAAAACTCCCGGTTATCACCTATGCCCTCATAGAGCACCTGGTATTCGAATTTTTGTGATTTTCCATTCAAAGGAAGAATTGTCACTGCCACGAAAAGTAGAATGATTATACGCATATTTTTCATGCCTTTAAAATAGCTTTGATTAGAGGTACTAAAATAATAAATCATTTTGCGATAGCCGAATTTATAGGCATTTCAGGCAATTCTTTTTATTTTTGGAGATGTAAATTAATACTTGTTTATGGCAGTACTGATATTTGACGAAGTACCTTATGAAAAAGTAAAGGAGGGGCTTCAGCGTAAAATAATTCATACCGGTAACCTGATGTGTGTTTTGATTGATTTTACAAACGGCCCGTGGACAGAACCCGATCCGCCTCATTCACATCCCCATGAACAAACATCATATGTTGCCGAAGGTGAGATAATCTTCTATTGCGAGGGAGAACCCGACCAGCACCTGAAGGCCGGCGACATGTACGCTGTTCCTCCTCATAAAAAGCATACAGTGAAACTGCTTACCGAAAATGTAAGGCTTATCGACAGTTTCACTCCTTTAAGGGAAGATTTTTTAACAGCAAGGCAGAAGGATTGATTACACATTCAGTGCTAATCTCTTTTTTTCAGGATAGGGCACCATCTGTCTGATACATGGAATGCTTTCAAAACAGATTTATCCCGAAACTGTTTTTAACCCGATAATTGAAGCTATCAGCGTTGTAATAAAGAACAGCCTTAAAAAGGTAGCAGGCTCTTTGAATATAATTATCCCTACGAGTGCCGAGCCCACTGCCCCGATTCCGGTCCATACAGCATAGGCTGTCCCTATGGGCAGGGTTTGTGTTGCCTTCACCAAAAGAACCATGCTGATGCTGAGTGTCACCAGGAACCCTGCATACCATGAAAACATCACAACACCTGTTGTGATTTTTGCCTTCCCAAGGCAGAATGCAAAAGCAACCTCAAACAATCCTGCAATTATCAATATTACCCAGTTCATTTTCTTTTATTAATACAAATGTTAAACGGCAGCAGCTGTGATTAATTTTAACAGGCTGCTGCAAATTCAGTTTTTCTTACCAGTTCAATACATGTAAAACCACCCTGGGCCATTGATTTTCAATGTCAGGTTGTATAAAATGTGGTTGCTGCATGGAGAAGGTTTCGGCTATTCTTTAATGATTCGGGGACTAGCGAATATTTTTCTTCTCTACTGTCCACTCCTTTGATTCCGACAGGCCACACGGGTTCCCGGTAAACATTTTGCCTGCCTCACTGTCATTTTTCAGCTGCCATTTATACCAGTTTGTGGCCACCCTTGCATATTCCCCTCCATGAGGATGACTGTAGGTGCCGCCATGGCCAACATCCATATTGCCGACAAAAACCGGGACATGATTAATCCGTTTGAAATCGTCCATGCCATTTTCATAGGCAATGTCTGATTTTCCTCCAAGAAGGTACAGGGTAGGGGTATGGATTTTATCGAGCTGTTCCTTACCCATCTGGGGCATCCCCGGCATTCTGCCTGTGGTGTTTGTAAACAAACCACTGTTGCATACAACTATTGTTGTAATTCTCGGATCGGGCGCTACCTCCAGTGTTTGCAGTCCGCCGCACGACATGCCGCTGACAGCAATCTTTTTTATGTCAATTTTCCCATAGAAACGGCTGTTCCTGTCATTGTTCTGTGAAATGGCCCAGTCAATGGCGTCAATCAGCTGTGATGATTTCGAACGGTCCTTTACCTGCTCACCTTCTTCCCTGGGCATTGTGCCTATGGCAATGACAAGAAATCCATGTGAAGCCACTTCATTCAGGAAATTCACATGCTCCCATGGGGAATTAAAACAGGCCCCGTTACCCCAGGCTATAACTGGCAGCTTGTTTTTCCTGCCAAACTTACTGATGTCCTGTGGCATGAAGATGGTGTGTGTAGGCAACGATGCTTCAGTCATCATAACCGCACTGTACTTTCCCGTTCCGCCATTTTCCACAATTCGTGATTCCTGGGCAAACAGATGGCAGGTAAAAAGGATGCCGGTGCTAACCAGCAAGGTTGAAAGGATACGTTTCATTTTTTTTTATTCTTTTTATTGATTTATTCTTTTCAAGGCCTCAGCCAATTCCTCAGGTTTATTTGTCCCTAAAAGAAGTTTCTTTCCATTTGTAAATTCAAGCTGCAGCCCCATATTTCCTGAAGCATTGAATGCGATTCCCTTACCCCCTAATCCCATTCTGATTCCCCAGCCTCCATATTCCTTCAGCGGGGAATATTTCCTGATATAAGCCTTGCTGATGGATTCCCAGGGGTAATGCCTGTACCTGATGTGGAAGGGAAATAACCGGACACTGATACCTTCCCGGCTGATTATTGTATGCAGTCGGAAATTGAACAGCATCAGGCTGATAAGTACTACGACCCCTGTGGAAAGCAAAAGTCCGGTATCGGTCATGGGATTGTTACCGAATTGCTCACCTAAGATAAGTTGCCTGTATATCCCGTAAAGGAACAGCAGATTGATTGCAACAACCAATACCCATACCCATGCCTGGGTGAATTTCTGTTTTTCAGCAAATAAAACCTGGTCATCCATCGGTTGAAATTTCATAAATGCAGAAGTTACACCTTCAGAAGTCAGTGAATTTATGCTCCCTGACAACCACTTTAAAGATAGCTATTTTAGTAACAAATGGTAATCATAATCATTCATCATCACAATTTTTCGTTTGCAGGGCTTTAATTGTAGCAGCTGCACAAACCTTTGGAAGGGGGACCTGATACCGTCTGTAATTCTCACAATGTACAGGTCTGCCTTTTGTCAGTGCCTTATCTGGGCAGGTCCAACCTCTTATCAATTACATATTATATTCATAATATCTTCGTGGTAAATTCGTTGAATTACGAATTTACTACGAAGAAACCACGAAGAAACCACGAATTTACCACGACTATTTTATGACCATGGTTATTCCATGAAGCATCCAATTACTTCATCTGGTACAGTTTTTCAGGATTGAAGTTAATGCGATATCTGTGAATGAATAAAATTTATGTAATGGAAGGTGCTGAAGGTTGAAACCCATTCATGGTATTGGCCCGGTGATTTAAATGGTTGAGCAACAAGAATGGTTATTAAAACAGAAAATCGCTGATGTGGGAATAAACCGGGAAGAAGAACCTGTAGCTGTAGTCACCGGTGTAGCCAAACCAGAGGCGGATGGCAGCATAATTCCCCCACAATATGAAAAACATGATGCCGGTAAAGAGCAGCTTCAGGCATACAATCATGATGAATGAAAAGATATATCCTTCCTTTCCAATGTCGGTATGTGTAAGCACCCCTCCGTGTGCAGGCCGGAATTTCCTTTTTGTCCAGTTCTGTTTAATTTCTGCCATGTTGCTCATGACCTGGAAAGAAAAGGAGATGCCAATCCAGATGTCATACCATGGAAACCACTGTGCCGGCAGGAAAGGGCGGATTAATACCGAAAACAGGGTAAATGTTGGCAGGAAGTAGGGGGCAAGGGTGATGAAATAATCGCCGGTTTTGCCACCAAAACCACCCGAACTTTCGATGTACCCTCCCTGGTTCCGGGTCACAACAAATTTCGAGATTCGCCTGAAGAAGAAAACTGCAGCAATGGCATGGGTAAGCTCGTGTTCAAATGTAGCAAGTGCAGGAAGGCGTTTATGCAGTATTTCATGCAGGATAAAACCGGCAATGAGCCCTGCAAGTAATGGCAGCCTTATGCCTGAATCATGAACAAGGAACAGGCTCCCTTTATATAATGCAACTGCCAGTCCGGGGATGAAATACAGGGCGACTATGCTCAGGATGAACCTGGCCGGTTGAAATCCGTTCTTTATGCTGCCTGCTGTAACGGCAACCATGAGGATAACCAAAGCAACAATATAGAGCAGTCCTTTTTCCATCGGGCAGAATTGTCAGCAATACATCAGGCATCCTTTACCGGCCGGGCTGATGTATCAGCTTATTTTCCGGCTGCTAAAACTATGAATATTTTGGATGCTTCAGCGTAATTATTTATAGCAGTTATGTCGGGGCAGGGTATTTTCTATCATCTGTGGCAGGATGATATTCCCATTTTATGGCTCGGTTATAAACAAAAAAAAGGGTGACCTCTGTCACCCTTATAAACCAAAAACTAACAAACCATAGATCCACAAAACACGGGGATATTGATTTATAAGCAGGTCAAATCTAATAAAGATTTTGAATTTAATTTCACATTTTAAAACTTTTTTTTCAAACATTTTCCGGGAATGATGCTGACCTATGGTTGTATCTACAGAGCCGGATTGTTTTAAATCGTACATGAGAATACATTGAATTTTTCGGGACATATTTTCCCAGATTAAGACAGATAACCGGGTATGTGGTGATACAAAAACCTGTTTTACAGCCATCTCAGTATTTGGCTCACTTTCTGATGAAGCATTGCGATAACAAAAAGGGCGGAATCAAAATGTTTTGGTTTTATATTTAGGCTTGTAAATCTTCAATCATCTTTAAAAAATGCGTCCACATGATTCTGCCCTTTTTTATTTGCTTTCACTGTACTTTCGGGAGATGTAGTACCGTGTAAATCCATGCACCACGGTTGATGCGAAAACAATAAAACTTACAATGGCCCAGAGGTTGCCGAAATGATGTTTCTCCCCGATATGCAGTGCATAGAATAATGCAGCAACGCCAATCGGGCCAAACCATCCCATCAGCAGGATATCCTTCTTTTCATATCCCTTCAGAATGGGTTTAAGCAGCATGAATACGGGCAGACGCCTGAAAAGCAGTATCGCAATGGCAAACAGCAGCAACGGGTATCCTGCCTCGAGCCATTCTTTCCAGGGGGCGACAATCCCAAGAATGAAAAATACAGGTACAACCAGCATGCGTTCGAACACCTCCTGTACCGATTCTTCGCTGATGCTTTCCTTGTCGGAAATAACAGCATTGAATAATACTCCCGCAGCAAAAACGCTTGCGATGCTGTTGGTCCCGATGATTTCAAACACGGCATAGACAAACAATGTGAAGGCGATGGAAAAGCCAATGATTGCCTGTTTGTCCATCTCGTGTTTCAGATGAAAATAATGGTAGATTTTTCCAAGAAGAAATCCAGTTGTTCCTGCCAGCACTATTGCAATTCCGTTTTCCCACAGGAGAATTTTCAGGAAGAATTCGTTCATGGCATGTCCTGCAGGATAAAGAATCAGCAGGAACGGGAGCATTACCATTGGAAATGCCATTCCATCATTCGAACCCGATTCAAATGACAGGATGTCTCTTACCTTTTCAGGAATCAGTTTTTTTGCAAGTTCACCTGTTACCATTGATGATGCCACTACCGGGTCGGTTGGCGTGATGATGGCTCCCACAAGCAGGCTGAGCAGTATGCCGCCCCCGATGAAAAGGTAAAACAGGGCCGATGAGATAAGCCACATGCCCAGCATGGCTAATGGCACTAACAGCGACAGGTTTCGTTTCTCCTTTACCACAAACTGATGCTTCACTCTCAATGCGGTTGAAATGAGCGCTACAATAATAGTAAGCCTCGATAGGACATTCATCAGTGAATGGCTTTCTGTAATATGAAATGATTTTATTCCCGACATGTTCAGGGCCAGGCCGATAAGCATTACCAGTACAGGTTCTGAAATCATGCTCCTGTGAATTCTTTTGATAAACAGGCTTGTGAAAATAATCATGGCTGCCGTAGCTGCCAGTATGATATGTGTCTGTTGGGCCATGTCTGAAATTTTGACATTAACATTTGTTGCTGTCATTTGGTTTTTTAGTTTCAGATTCTGTTTCAATTCAAATAAATTGTTTTAACTTTGTCGTGCAAAGTACTTTTAAAATGAAGAAAGAACAGGATTATATTCGGGATTTGGCAGAGATTCGTTCCATGATGGAGCGGTCGTCAAAGTTTCTGTCCCTTTCGGGATGGGCAGGTATTATGGCCGGAGTATATGCGCTTGCGGGTGCATATGCAGCCTGGAAGATTCTGGGATACAATCCGGGTGATATTGTTTATCCGGTCAGTTCCCCGGCAGGGTTGGTTGTTCTAGCCCTTGTTGTGCTGTTACTTGCACTGGCCACTGCCGTATTCGATTCGATGAGAAAGGCTGCAAAAAGGGGAGAGAAAGCATGGAACTCTGTTTCACGCAGGCTGCTGGCAAGTATGGCTGTCCCACTTGTGGCAGGTGGTTTCCTGGGGCTGGTTCTGCTTGTCAGGGGACATGCAGGGTTGATCCCATCAATAACTTTGCTTTTTTATGGACTGGCGCTCTACTTTGCATCACGGTATACTTTCAGGGAAATTAAAATTGTTGGTTTCATTGAAATGGCACTCGGTTTAATAAGTGCATATTATACCGGCTACGGGTTGCTGTTTTGGGCTGCAGGTTTCGGCGTGGTCCATATTGTTTACGGGATTTACATGTTTTACAGATACGAAAGGTGAAAATAACAATAGAGGGTTTAAATAAAGCATTCGAAAGCCGGATCAGGCTGGGGGTCATGTCGGCTCTGGCCGTTAATGACATGCTTGATTTTAATTCACTGAAAGAACTTCTGGGCGTTACCGACGGAAACCTGGCGAGCCACCTGAAGGCCCTGGAAAAGGAATCATACATCGATGTTGAGAAGTCGTTTGTGGGAAGAAAACCCAATACCCGGTACTTTATGACAAACCAGGGGAAAACTGCTTTCAATGACCATCTGAAAGCGCTGGAGAAATTAATTAAATCGCAGAAATAATATGAAGTCAGTACACATTCATACGCCTTTTAAACCTGGTAAACCTTTAGCCTCTGGTTTATGGCCGGAATAATGTGTCTTTTTTTTATGTCTTAGCTTTGAAATTCAAAGTACTTTTAAAATAGAAATATCATGGAAACACAGGAAAAATCACTCATTGAAAACCTTTTTCTGGCTGTAAGCCGGTCGGTTACCCTAAAACTCATCTCTATTTTTGTATTGATGCTGCTGCTCATGATACCCATGACATTCATCATGAACCTTATAAACGAACGTCAGGCGTTACGTGAGTCGGCCATACAGGAGGTGAGCAGTATATGGGCCGGCAGCCAGGTTGTGTACGGGCCGGTGCTTACAATCCCTTTTTTGAGGCTTGTAAATGAAGAGGGTACTGTTAAATCAGTGAGGGAAGAAGCACATTTGCTGCCCTCAATGCTGCATATTGATGCCAGGATTGAACCTCAGATTCTCAAAAGGGGAATTTATGAAGTTGTTGTTTTCCGTTCTGCCGTTTCTTTCAGCGGGAATTTCGGGGAAATTGAAAAATTTACTGCAGGACCTGGTGAAAGAAAAGTACTGTGGGATGAGGCGTTTCTTACAATTCATGTTTCTGATTTGAGGGGCATAAAGGAAAAGATGGTTGTGAGATGGCAGGAACAAGATTTCCCGGTTGAGCCGGGTACACGTATTCCGGGGATAGTTGGCTCAGGTGTTACGGTTGATGGAGTATTTGCGGAAAGCACAGATTATGACATCTCCGCATTTTCTTTTGACCTTCAGTTGCAGGGGAGCGGGCACCTTGGTTTTGTGCCGCTTGGAAAGGAAACTGTTGTAAACCTGCAATCAGGGTGGCAGGACCCCGGCTTTTCCGGTTCATTTTTACCCGATGAAAGAAGTGTGGGGCGCAATGGATTCACTGCAACTTACAGGATACTTGAACTGAACCGGAACTACCCGCAGTTCTGGCTGGGAAATCAGCACAGCAACAGCATTCACGGAAGTGCCTTTGGTGTTGATTTGCTGCTACCGGTGAATGATTACCAGAAATCAATGCGCGCAGCCAAATATGCGTTGCTTGCCATCACATTAACCTTTCTTACATTTTTCCTGTTTGAAATTCTCAACCGGAAAAAAGTGCATCCTTTTCAATATACACTGATAGGGCTTGCGCTGGTGCTTTTTTACACCTTGCTTATCTCGGTGTCGGAGCATACAAATTTCAACATCGCATATCTTGTTGCAGGAGGTGCTGTCATTCTAATGACTGGATTATACGCCGGGTCAATATTAAAGAGCATGAAACAGACCCTGCTGTTTGTTTTCATTCTGTTTCTTACGTACAGCTTTGTTTTCATGACCCTTCAGATTCAGGAATATGCCCTGCTGACAGGAAGCATTGGCTTAACGTTGATTCTTGCACTGACGATGTTTGTCACGAGGAAGATTAACTGGTATGAACTGAGTTCAATAAAAAATGGCTGATCAGGTACACAACCTGATGCCAGGGTAGTGCCTTATAATATTGTTATAACTGTTTTGCAGATAATGATATTACATTCAAGAGGGGGGTGAATGGTCCGTCAAATGCGGGAATTTAAACTTTCGGGCATAAACTTTTTAGTAAGAAAGGCGTTTAGGAGATGAGAATACAAAGGAAGAAATAATCAGACATGGATTTATCATCGGGCGTGACGCTTAACAACGGCATTGAAATGCCGTGGATTGGTTTAGGAGTATTTAAGCTTGAAGAAGGGAAGCAGGTAGAAAAAGCAGTTATAACAGCCCTGAAGAATGGATACAGAAGTATTGATACTGCTTATGTATATCATAATGAAGAAGGGGTAGGCAAGGCAATAAAAGCAAGTGGAGTACCCCGGAGTGAAATCTTTCTAACAACAAAGGTTGGTGTAACGCAACAGGGTTATGAATCAACAAAGGAAGCATTTCATCAAAGTCTCAGGTTTCTTCAGACCGATTATCTCGATTTGTACCTGATACACTGGCCCCAGGGAAAGTTATCTCTTGATACATGGAGGGCAATGGAAGAGCTCTATGAGGAGGGATTGATCAGGGCTATTGGTGTCAGTAACCATGATATTCATCATCTTGAGTACCTGTTGTCGAACTGCCGTATACCTCCGGCAGTGAACCAGATTGAATTTCACCCCCTTCATTCCAGACCGAAGTTACACAAATATTGCCGCGAAAAGAAAATCCAGGTTGTTGCATGGAGCCCGCTGATGCAGGGAAAGGCCCTGGGACTACCCGAGATACAGGCGCTGGCTGATCGCTATCAGAAAACGCCTGCCCAGATAATCTTACGCTGGAATATACAAAAAGGAGTAGTGACTATCCCTAAGTCGGGTAATGCAAAGCGCATCATCTCCAACAGCCAGGTCTTCGATTTTGAATTGAGTGCCCGGGATATGAATGTGATTAACCTGCTGAATAAAAATTCCCCGATGGTTCTCAGGCGTGATCGGATAAAGCACCTGTTTGAAATGTTGAAAAGCCGGAAATTTGACAGGAAGCTGTTATCCCTTCTTTCAAATGCGGTTGGTGACAGGATACAGCAGACTTTGAAAATATAGCTGCCCGGGAGGCTGAGGCCTAAGTTCTGATACCGGATAAAGTTGTTCGTATTTTAAACAGAATGATGAAGATTACTCATGCTTTCTGGTTTTTAAGGGAAGCAGGTAAAGATCCTTTCGATGAACTAACTTACAGGCTGCAGTTTTGAGGGTGAATTTTTCAGGTGGTATGCCATCAGCTTAATCCTGAAAGTGGTACCTGACTGGGGTTTACTTTCCACTTCAATATTTCCGCCATTCATTTCCACAATATTTTTTACAAGATGCAGGCCTATACCTTTCCCCTCTGTTTTACCTGCCTTCAGCCGTGAAAAAGGTTTAAAAAGGGCATTCCCATGTTTTTCGAGATCTATACCCATCCCGTTATCCCGGAACAGAAGGTAAACTTCATCGTTTTGTTTCGAGGCTGATATTTCAATCACAGGATCACGTTGTTCCGAGCGGTATTTGAGGGCATTCGAAATCAGATTCCTGAAAATGCTTTCAAGGTATACCTCTACAAAGTTTATTTCCGGCACATCATTGAAATCAGCTTTAATTGTGGCATTATGCTTTTCAACCTGTGGATGATAATCAGGCATTATCTTATTCATCAGTTTGGTGAAACTAACGCTCTGGACCGCATTTTGTCTGTACGACTGCAGTTCCACCATTTCTATAATCCCTTTAATTGTACTGTCTATCCTTTCGAGTGAATCATCAATACCCTTTAATAACTTCTCCCTGCTCTCCTTATCCTCAATCTTTCGGAACAGTTTCAGTGCAGTTGACAGATTGGAGAGGGGGCCTCTTAAATCGTGTGCCGAAACATTCAGAAAATTATCGAGCACCTTGTTTATCCTTTTTAATTCCCTGTTGTTTTCGCTCAGTTTGATGGTCCTCTTCTCAACCAGTTGTTCTAGCTGATCGTTGATTTCCCGCAGCTTGTGCTGTGCATTGTTCAGGTCGGTATTCTTTTCAATCAGTAACTGGTTTTTCTCTATGAGTTCCTGCTCCTTTCTGTACAGGTTGATGAAAAGGGCTACTTTGGCTTTAAGCAGTTCAGGGACAACCGGTTTGAAAAGGAAATCAACTGCTCCTGCATTAAAACCTTTCAAAGCATGTTCAACCCCCTCATTGATTGCTGTTATGAAAATGACAGGTATTTTTTCTGTTTTTTTGTTCATCTTGAGGAGCCTTGCAACTTCATAGCCATCCATTCCAGGCATCTGAACATCGAGCAGAATCAGGTGGACTTCCTTTTTTATTGCAATATTGAGTGCACCTTCACCTGATGTTGAAGTAAAAAAACAATAGTTGTCATCGTGCAGAAGGTTTTTAAGCGAATAAATATTGTCGGACATGTCGTCGACTATTAAAATATTTATTTTGTCTTCTTTTCCCATAGTCAAATCATTTTTCTGCTAAAGCTAAAGTCTTGCTGTCAGTCCTGAGTATTTGTAAATTTTTGCATGTTTATCAACCACTTCATATTTTGAAGATTCAGTTGACAGGGTTAACGTTTCCTTACTTCCAAGTCCAAGATAACAGAGCGGTATCATACTGTCGGAGAATAATCCGTGCACTTTCTCCTGGAGCTGTCTGTTAAAGTATATCAGCACATTCCGGCACACGATCAGGTGGAATTCATTAAATGATGAATCGGTTGCCAGATTATGAGGATAAAATACGACATTTTTAATAAGATTCCTATTGAAAATGGCACTATTGTAGCGTGAATGGAAATAATCGTGGAGTGAGAATTTACCCCCCGATTTTGTATAGTTCTCAAAGTATGCTTCAATTTCGGGCAAATGATAAATTCCCTCCCGGGCACAGGCAAGTGCTTTCTGGTTAATATCAGTAGCATAGATGGTAGTCTTGTGCAAGAGGTTCTCCTCATGAAACAGAATAGCCAGTGAATACAGTTCTTCACCTGTGGCACAACCGGCATCCCAGACCCTTATAAAGGGATAGGTCGATAAGGCCGGCAGTACATTTTGCCTGAGTGAAAGATAAAATTCAGGGTCACGAAACATTTCGGTAACCGTTATTGTGAATTCATGTATAAAGTGTTCGAACATGAAACTTTCTTTCAGCAGCTTATCCTGCAGTTCACCGAGAGAGGCAATATTGTTTTGCAGCATAAACCTTTTGAGCCTGCGCTGCACTGTCATCTCCGTATAGTTTCTGAAATCATAGCCGTATCTTTCCCTGATCTTATCAAGAAACAGAGCGATGTGCTGCCAGTCGGGCAATTGTGTATGTCCGTTATCCGAGTGCATCATAAATCCATACCCGCATCAGGGAGATCAGTTTTTCAATATTGACAGGCTTTGACACGTAATCCGATGCCCCTGCTTTAATGCAGTTTTCCCTGTCCTCCTTCATCGCTTTGGCAGTTATCGCGATAATGGGGATACTGCTGTACTTCTTCATTTTCCTGATGGTTTTTGTTGCCTCAATACCGTCCATTCCGGGCATCATGATGTCCATCAGTACAATATCAATTGTGTCTTCATTTTTGAGGCATTCAACGGCTTCCCTGCCATCATTGGCCACTATAATGTCCATGCCTTCCTTTTCGAGGAAACTGTATAAGGAATAAATATTCCGGGCATCATCGTCAACCAGCAATACTTTCTTATTCCTGAGGACATTTGACGGGACATGAAGGTCGATTTTATATTGCTGCCTGTCGGTCAGATGCAGGTTTACCTGGTGCAGGAAAAGTTTCACCTCATCAAGCAGCCTTGCATAAGAAAAACTGTTTTTGATGATGATTGTATTGGCATACTTCTTCAGTTTTGTTTCTTCCTTTTGAGTGATTTCCTTCCCGCTGTAGATAATGATAGGGATGTTTTTATCCTTTTTCCTGATGTCTTCCATTACATCGTAGCCATCCATGTCAGGCAGCATCAGGTCAAGAATAACACCATCATGATGGTCGGCCATTAGCTTTTCTATGGCCTCCCTGCCTGAGTAGGCAGCTTCAGTTGATATTTGATGTCCGGTCAATAATTCAGATATTGCGTGGTTTTCCACCTCGTTGTCTTCCACAATCAACATTTTTTTAATCATATTGTTCTTGCCGGCTATTTTTATAAAAGCCTTGCTGATGCTTTCAAGTGTCACAGGTTTCTGGAGACAGGAATTAAAGGTGTGGTGCTCCTGAAGTTCGTTCCTGAATTCATAGGCCGACATAAGATGTACCTGGACACGTTTCATGAGGTTGTTGCTGATCATATTCCTGAGGATATCCCAGCCTGTCATATCAGGGAGGTGGATATCGAGCAGCAATGCATCGGGGGGTGATTCATGGAGCATTTTCAGGCCTTCTTCACCTGTAAAGGCCTGCATCACGTGAAATTGTTTGTTTCGTGCATAATCGGCAAGGACATTATTGAATGCCTTGTCATCTTCAATGATCATGACCGTTGTGCCGTTTGATGGCTCTACTGCAATTTGCGGAGCGTTTACTGCAGGCTGAACGTCAGTGGGAGGGAAGTAGCCGGTTACGCTTTCTGTTTTTTCTTCCTTTGTTATATCATGCGTGGTATTGTTGGATTCGTGTGAAACTGGTAAATAAAGACTAAAGGTGCTCCCTTTTCCCGGTTCACTTTCAAGCAGAAGTTCGCCACCAAGCAAATGTGCCAGCTCGCGGCTTATGGATAACCCAAGCCCTGTTCCGCCATATTTCCTGGTGGTGGAAGCATCGGCCTGCTTGAAAGCTTCAAAAATCAATTCCTGTTTATCCTTTGGGATACCCATGCCTGTATCTTTTACTGCAAACACCACAGCCTCTGATGGCCGGCCTGCCTGATGGGACTTCAGACCTACAGGACCTTCATTCCTAGTTATCCTGAGTTCAATACTTCCGTTTTCAGGCGTAAATTTAAAGGCATTGGAAAGCAGATTCCTGATAATCTGTTCAAGGCGGAATGCATCGGTTTTTATTTTATCAGGAACCTGGCTATCGGTTATAATTTCATAGGTGATATTCTTTCTTTTGGCAAGTTCTGTGAATTCACGGGGAGAATTGAGCGTACGGATGTTCGTTTCTTTAACATCGAGCTCAATCTGCCCTGATTCAATTCTTGAAAGATCGAGAATTTCATTAATCAGTTTAAGGAGATCTCCTCCTGCACTGTGGATGACATTTGCATGTTCTGCATCCTTTTCATTCCCGTTCAGACTGGCATTGTCCATAATTATCCTGGAAAGAAGCAGTATGCTGTTGAGCGGAGTACGCAGTTCATGTGACATATTGGCCAGGAATTCAGTCTTATAGCCACTAACTGTCTCCACCTGCTTCATTTTGAGCTCAATAACCTGACGTGCATCTTCCAGTTCCTGGTTCTTGACCGACAACATCCTGTGCTGCTTTTCAAGTTCAACAGTTTTTTGGGTAAGTTGCAGATTTTTGACCTCAAGCTCTTTCTGACTTGCCCTGAGTTCTTCTTCCGAGGCTTCAAGTTCATCGCGCTGATGGTTCAGTTCAATATTTATCTGCTTCAGTTCCTGTTGCTGGTTTTCAAGTTCTTCAGCCTGGCTTTGTGTTTCATGCAACAGTTCCTGTGTTTCAATATTCGACCTGAGGGTTTTTACCGCAATGGCGATTCTTTCAGCGGCATCGGTAATAAACTGCTGCTGAAGCCCGGTAATCAGATGGCGTGATGCCAGTTCAATCACTGCAACAACTTCATTTTCATAGACAGCCGGAACTATCATCAGGTGCAACGGCTCAGTTTCAACAAGCCCGGTTTTAATTTTAAAAGTACCTGCAGGGACATCAGTCATTACAACTGGTTGCTTTTTTATCACTGCTTCTCCTGCAATTCCTTCCCCTGGTTTGAAATTGAGATGGGCACCGGATTCAGCATCTGCACCAAATCCTGCCGTGAAACAGTAGGTGTGTCTCCTGTCGGGGATAAAAAGTGCGCCTAGCTGGGCCCCGGTGTAACTGCATAAATGGGTGGTGACCAACTTCGAAAGTTTTGGAAGATCGGTGATGCCTCCCATCAGGTCATTCAATTGATATAACCCCGACAAGAGCCAGTTTCTGCTTTGGTTTTCCTCCGATAGCTCCTTCAGGTTGTTTCTCATTTGGATGAGGGAGTTTCTGAGTACATCATGTTTTACGGGCAGGGCAATGTATGCATCATAATTGCCTCCTCCGATTTCATTGGCTGCCAGTGCAAGTTCCCTGTTCCGGTTAACAACCTCCCTGAAGGATTCGGCGAGTAACCCAAATTCATCTCTACCGGTTTCAGGGATATCAACATCGGCCATCCCCTGGCTCACATTATGGGAAACTTGTCTGAGGAGTACAACAGAACTGATGATATACCTGATGATGGCAACGGATAGCCAGAGGGAAAGTGAAATGAACACAAGGACAATCAGCAGGTAACCTGTAAGTTGAGTATTTGCCTGGTTGAGTTTATGCTCAACAATATTGTTGATTGTAAGGTATGATTCAAGTTCTGTTTTTCTGAGATCATCAATGATATTTGTATATCGTTTGTGCCATTCCACTGCATCGATATGAGTTATGTCGATTTCGGGGTTTTGCCTGATATTGTTCAGCAGATTTTGGATTGATTGATATTGGGGGTTGTTGAACAATGCTGTATGGTATTCTTTAAGCTCTTTGCCGGCAAGCTGAACGAACTGCTGAATGTGCTGGTTATGAAGCAGGGTGAGGTAATTCAGGTGATTAAAATCGAAAACCGTAATGGCTCCCCGGGAGAATATCTGGTTTGAAAGCGTGCGGATCTGGCCCAGATACTCTTTGGCCGAGATGAGCTGAACTACCGAAAGGAGCTGCTCGCGCACTTGCTGGTCATCAACCTGGTTGGCTTCTTCTCTTAGTTTTATAAAAAAATCATTCCTGACCGACTGATAAAATGATTCAAATTCAAGTGAATCGGTCATCAGGTTGTCTACCCTGATCCTTTGGGTTGAAAGGTAATTAAGTTGCTGAAATTCGAAAAGGAAGGTAGTTTTTTTTTCAGCATATACCCTTAGCTCCTGAATGGCTAGGTTTGTCTGTTCTCTCTGTGCCCTGAGCCTGTTGGCAAATTCACTGCCTCTGGCAGTGAGGTATCCGTATGTCAGTGCCCGTTCTTCCTGCAGTTGATGGATAACTGCCGAGATAAGCATTATCTCACTGAAGTTATCTTGTACCTGCAGCATTTCGTTCTTATCCGCAATTTTGGAACTGATGATGATTGTCAGAAAGATGATTGTCGGTATTAATAACAGGCTGAAAAGCAATAGCAGTTTGACCCTTATTTTAAGATTTCTGATAAATTTCATTTTTATGCCGATTTAGAGAAGAAAGCAAATGTAACAAAATTTGATGCAGTAACGGAAACAAAACGTCCAAAACAGCAGTGCAAAGTGTTGCAGAAAAACAGGAAGATGATT
>OBJA01000044.1_pt1 | contig 125338 bp, 111 predicted proteins | sample 1519751 | NCBI WGS metagenome assembly OBJA01 (sample SAMEA3881238, study PRJEB22517) | soil metagenome | biome: lake sediment; feature: soda lake sediment; material: sediment, water from around vicinity | place: India | collected 2013-12-23 | depth 3 m
CCCCTGGGGTCAAACCACACCCAAGGGAGATATAAAGATGATGTCCCAGGTGCTTGACTTTGCTGTCTTCCCTGGCCAGCAGGGCGGCCCGCTGGAGCATGTGATTGCCTCAAAGGCCGTAGCTTTCCACGAAGCCCTTTCAGACAAATATCTAAAATACATCCGCCAGGTAATCAAAAATGCACAGGTGATGGCAGAAGCCTTCCTGGAAAAAGGCTACCACATTGTATCCGGCGGAACAGACAACCACCTGCTGCTGATAGACCTCAGAAGCAAATTCCCCGATATCACTGGAAAACAGGTAGAAAATACGCTTGTGAAAGCTGATATCACCATCAACAAAAATATGGTTCCATTCGACAGCCGTTCACCGTTCCAAACCTCAGGACTGAGGGTTGGAACACCCGCTATCACCACGCGTGGAGTAAAAGAGGATGTTATGCCTGTGGTCGTTGACCTGATTGACAGAGTTATTTCGAACATAAACAATGAAGATATTATCAACAAAGTAAAGGGTGAGGTGAACGAGCTAATGGAGGATTACCCGCTCTTCGGCTACTAGCAGAAATATCCTGTCTGGAATCATGAAACAGATATTACTTTTCCGGCATGGCAAGTCATCGTGGGATAACCCCGTAACTGCAGATATTGACAGGCCTTTGCTACAGAAAGGAAGAGATCGCACGCTGAAGATGGCAAAGCACCTTTTAAACATTGGTTTGTCAACAGACATGATAATCACCAGCAATGCAGTGAGAGCATATCAGACCGCTGAAATTGCCGCCGGAGTGCTGGGAATAGATGCAAAAAATATTGTTATCGAGCCTGACCTTTACCACGCTTCAACAGACAGGATATGGGATGTGATAATATCTCTGCCGGAAGAGGTGAACAGTGTGATTCTTTTCGGCCATAATCCGGGGTTTACCGAATTTATCAACAAAAGCTGTATCAGCAGCATCGACTGGCTGCCAACCAGTGGTGTTGCTTCAGGAACGTATATGTGCAAGCATTGGTATGACTGCATTGTCAATCCACCCGGAAAAACCTTTCTTCTTCGTCCATCTAAACTATGATGAAAAATCAAAAGATAACATACCCGCTCGAAAACCGTGAGCTCAGTTGGCTCAGTTTCAATGCCAGGGTGCTTCAGGAGGCCGCTGACACCAGAAATCCGCTCATGGAAAGGATAAAGTTTCTGGGTATCTTTTCCAACAACCAGGATGAGTTTTACAGAGTAAGAGTCGCCTCACTGCGACGAATACAGAGGTTTGCAAAGGGCAAAACTGCTGCTTATACAGAAACTGAAACCCTCATAAAAGAGATTGCGGAAATCACCGTCAACCAGCAGGCAGAATTCTCTGTGATATACAAAAAGATTCTCAAGGAACTTGCCTCCCAAAATATCTATATCCTTAATGAGAAAAAACTCACTGAGGCACAAAAGACATTTGTGCAGAACTATTTCCGCAATGAGATCCGCCCACTTATATTTCCGATTATGCTTCGCAGGATGAATGAAAAGACATCCCTGCGCGACAGGTCTATCTACCTGGCTATTCAGATGAGTGACTCAAAGGGTAAAATCACCCCGGAACAGGCCCTGGTGAAGATACCCGGTACGATAAGCCGCTTTATTATCCTCCCCGGAACACCCGGCAAGCAGTATGTCCTGCTGATTGATGATGCCGTGAGGCTTTGCCTGAATGAAATTTTCTCATTCATGGGACATGACACTTTCATGGCTTACACCATTAAGTTCACCAGAGATGCAGAGCTCGATATCGACAATGACATTTCAAAGAGCTTTCTTGAGCTTATGGAAGAGAGCCTGAAACAGCGCAAGAAGGGTTCTACTTTACGATTGGTATATGATGAGAACATTCCGGGGGAGCTGCTCAAAACTGTTGTGAAAAAGATGCACCTCTCCAAATCTGATGTGAAAATTGGCGGAGGCAGGTATCACAACTTCAAGGATTTTATGGATTTCCCTGATATCGGAACACCTGATATATCATGGAAACCGGAGACACCTCTCCACCATCCGCTACTCCCCTACGGCAAGAGTGTCCTGGCTGCCATCAGGGAAAATGACATACTGCTGCATTTTCCCTATCAGTCTTTCCATCATATCATCGACCTGCTGAGGGAAGCATCGATTGACCCTTATGTGAGATCAATAAAAATGACAATCTACCGGGCCGCTCCCAACTCGAAAGTGATAAATGCATTGATAAATGCTGCAAGAAACGGAAAAGCAGTGACTGTTTATATGGAACTTCAGGCACGATTTGATGAAAAGGCAAATATCTACTGGGCAGAACGGCTGCAGGAAGAAGGTGTTAAGATCATAAGGACAATACCCGGTTTCAAGGTACATGCTAAACTGATCATGATAAAGAGGCGTGAAGGACGTAAAGAGATCATATACTCAAATATTTCCACCGGCAATTTCAATGAAATGACCTCCAGGATTTATTCGGATACCAGTATCCTTACAACTGACCAGAAAATTGGCAATGAAGTAAGCCAGGTATTCAACCTTTTTGAGGCCAATTACCAGCAGTTCAGGTTCAGAAAGCTGCTGGTTTCTCCTTTCAACACGCGTTCTTCACTTATCAAACTATTGAATCAGGAGATCAGTAATGTAAAGGCCGGCAAGGATGCATGGATTATTCTGAAAGTTAACAACCTTGTTGATGAAGAGCTGGCGAAAAAGATATATGATAGTGCCCGGGCAGGAGTAAAGATAAAACTCATTATCAGGGGCATCTGCGTTCTGAAGCCTGAAACAGAAATGGACAAAAAGAATATTGAGATGATATCTATCCTTGACCAGTACCTCGAACATTCACGGATATTTGTCTTCTGCAACAACAACGACCCTCTGTACTATCTTTCATCTGCCGACCTGATGGCCAGAAACCTGGACCACCGGATTGAGGTTACCGTTCCCGTATCTGACCCTGCCATGAAAAAAGAGCTGTGGGATTTTCTGCAGATACAATTGATGGACAATGTAAAGGCTCGGTTTATTGACCCTGACAGAATGAATCGTTACAGGACAAACGGTGGTTCTGCAATACGTTCACAAGCTGAGCACTATAAATATTTCAAACAAATGAGCGAAAAAGATGCCTAAGCTATTTGCCTCAATTGATATTGGCTCAAATGCCGTAAGATTATTGTTTGCAAGTGTTTATGAAAACCAAAACAGGACTGTTGTTGCCGAGAAAGCTACATTGGTAAGGATCCCGGTAAGGCTTGGTATGGATGTTTTTGAGACCGGAATAATAAGTGAATATCGGGAGTCATTGCTGATTAAAACCCTAAACGCCTACAAACTTCTTATTGAGGTATATCAGCCATTAGGGGTACGTGTCTGCGCCACAGCTGCTATGCGCGAAGCAGTTAACAGCAAACAGGTATTGGACAGGATAATTGAGACTACCGGGTTTTGTGTTGATGTAATTGACGGACAGGAGGAGGCCAGTATTATCAGCGCCTGTAACGATTTCTCTTTTGACAGCCTTGCAGATCATATACTTTATGTTGATGTGGGCGGAGGAAGCACGGAGATCTCACTGTTTTCTGAAAACCGGTATGTCGCTTCAAAATCATTCAACATAGGCACAATCAGATACCTTAACGGGAAGATTGACGACGGGGAGTGGGAAATCATGAAAGGGTGGATCAGGTCTATGATACCGGAACACAAGAAAACCATCTGCATTGGTTCCGGAGGTAATATCAACAAACTTGTAAAGCTGTTTGGCAGGCACGACAAGGACTACATCTCCAGGAAACTCCTGAAGGGTGCTTATAAAACACTGGCTTCATTGAGCACTGAAGAGAGAGGTTCACAATATGGCATGCGCAGCGACCGTGCAGACGTGATTGTTCCTGCGGCGGAGATCTTTCTGCGGATAATGAAATGGGGCAATATCAACAGGGTCATTGCGCCGAAGTTCGGCCTTGCTGACGGCCTTGCCATTGAACAATACAAGGAGTATGTCACTAAAACCTGAGGAGGCTATTTAATGACAAGTATCCTGGCATAGCTTTTCCCGTATCTGGTATTTATAACGATCTGATAAGCCCCAGGCCTCACACCTGCAAGAGATACCTCCTCTCTGTTTTCGCCTTTCTTCCAGCTGAGGTCTTTTGTGCTGACAATCCGCCCCGACATGTCATACATCACCATTGAACCATCTGATGCCTGTGGCAGAGTAATAGAGATCCATGCCTTCTCTGAGGCAGGGTTTGGCATTACAGCCAGGTCAATGCTACTGTCGGGGTTATGCACACCTACATGGCCAACGGTGCGTGTAGCTGCATCATTGAAATAATAGACATCGCCAGGCACTTTTGTAAATGCCTTCAGCTCCATATAGCCCGGTGATATTCCACTGGTGCTGATAGTATAATCCACGGTGGCTCCGGGCTGCAGCACACCTGTCCAGACATCCTGATGCTCAATTCCACCATTGATGGTGAAGGCAACTGGTATTGAATTGAGAACGCTCTTCCCGAAGTTCTTTATTCTTACAACAACATTAAATGAGCTTCCCTGCGGAATAGTAAGGACAGGCATAATTATTTGTGTTATACCCGCATCTATGCTTGCTTTTTCTACCGTAATCATAAAATCATCGATTGCCCAGCCGTTATAGGTAACGGAAATATTTGAAAAGAACTCAAACATGAACTTCACCGGAGTTTGATGATTGTCAAAGGCTGAGAGATCGTAGGACGAGTAAACCCACTTGCCGGAGTGACCGGAGAAGGCAAACTTGCCAGAGGCATTTGCATTGTACCAGTTCACGCCCAGGGGGTCGCCGATATACCCCAGGGTGATAAATGTATTTCCGCTGTTGACGGAGTATTTTACAGTGCCTCCATCGTATCCGTACTCAGTTTCATACCAGTGCCAGAACCTCAGGGCTAGGCCGGAGAACCCTTGAAAATTGAATTCCGGACTGATAAGCCCCTTCTGCATATTGTTGAGATAGTTTCCGGAAAGCCTTGTAGCCCAGACGCGTGTTGGACTGTAAGCATGATTAATCACCAACGCTGTGGGCTTCCCGTGCTGCCAGAGGGCTGTCATCTCAGGGTACCAGCCATTAAGATCGTCATGCTCAAAGTCATCAAAAAACAGTATCGTAAAATCTTTTTCGCCAAGATAAGTTACTTCAAGTGTATCATTCCCCCGGAACTGATCATTGTGAAGATCGGTGAACACTTTAAGCTGAAAGACTCCGAAGGGGATGGTGATAGGTATGCTGAAACTATGCAGCATGCTATCGCCTGACGCAAGAATCGTGTTTATTGTGTCGATATGTGGCCCCTGTCCCTGAATAGTCCATCCGGCGGCTATCATTGTAAGGGTGTCTGACCCCAGATTCTTGACCCAGGCTGAGAGTGGCAACTGAGAGCCCTCGATCAGAGGAGGATTTAACCCTGACATCGCAGTAACGCCGGCATCAAATTCCAGACGCGGCATAATCAAAATGGTATAATCTTCCGTCTCGCCATAATTGTATGTGCCGCAAGGCAGAACAAGGTTAAGGTTGCTCGTATACATGCCTACAACGCGCATACGTGCAAAACCTGTCACAGTGTTGTATGGTATTATGACGTTTCCTGACACAACCGTATTCGTCGATGAGGTAAGCCCGCTCAGTACTGTTTCAGTTGCAGGATCGAAAACACCATCACCGTTGAAGTCGATAAAGACCTTGACACCATATACATAATTATATGTCGATTGCGACTGCATTGTGACGGAAATCGGATATGTCAATCCCTGGATAAATGATTCGGGCAGCAGGTGTGTGTAATCTGTGTAGGTTTTAACACCTGTGGCAGAGTAGTTTACCAAAGGGCCGAACTCAACCAGGCCTATATCTCCGAGAGAGGTCCAGTTGGCTGTTGAGGTACAATAGGATGGCAGAAGATTCGAGATCATGATCGCCACGGTATCATTCAGGGAAACAGTGTCATTCTGAATGCTTGTCCACGATTTGATATTGTAGTACTGATATGCGGAAAGGTCCGCGGCAGTATTGAATGTGTAGTGGATTGTATCGCCGGATGGTATTGTGGCACTTATTGTTTCTGAAACCGGAGCAGCACCGTTAACACTATAAGCGACCGGTATTGATGATATCTGCTGTGTGCCGAAGTTTCTGACAACGACTTTGACATGTTCGTTGGCCGTGAGGCCTGATGCGGTGACAGGTTCGAGGATTGAGATCACTCCTGCATCAATTGGCGGATACGCATTCATGTAAACATTAATTGGCAACCTGTTTCCCGGGCATCCGAGAGATGTTACGGGGTCCAGCTGAGGGTTGTAAGCACCTATTGTCTGTATTGGTGATGGCAGTCCGGAGAGCACCCAGTCGGACGCTGTGTTGCTGTCGGAGTAAATGCGGATTACGCCAGCTTTGCCTGTTCCTATTGGTATTGCACCTGACCAGTCGGCAGGTGTTACAGGCGATCCGGGGCTGAAGTTGTAGCCGTTCACGGCAAAGGCGTCCTCCACAGAGCCGTCAGGAGCTTCGAGCCAGAATCCAACCTGAGAGTTTGTGAAAATTGACTGGTTTCCTGCGATAAAGAAATTGTTTGCTGTATCAGGCGGTATGGAGGGTGATGCGAAAATTGAGAGCACAATCAGCTCCCCCGGCATAAGTTCAATCCCATCCGGCAACGGATAGTCAATCTGTTTGAATCCCTCCATGTGAAAGATGAATCCCGACAAATCTATTGATGATGAGCCGGTATTGGTAATCTCCACGCCATCCCATTGTGTTGTGGGAGGAATATAGGGTGGATAGGGATTTGAGCATCCCGCTCCGGTACTCTCAAATGTTAGCTCTGTAAACCTGAGTTTCCCGATACCTGTGCGTGCCTCAACAAAGTATGTTGTTGAATCAAAAAGCAGTGGTGTCTGCAGGATGTCGCCAATATGAATTGGCAGGCTTGATGAAGGGTCATTGAACCAGAAGAGTGTGTCTCCTGAAACAGCAGTCAGCTTTGTATCGGTGCCATAAGGTATTGTCTGGTGAATTGGCACAGGGTCGTTTGGTATACTGCCGGCAATAACTTCATGGTAAAGGGTATCGTTGTATGACACACTGTCTGCAGGGTGATTTGAATAGATGGCAATTGAGAATACTGAGTCTTTACCGGTCACACTCATATTGATCAGGGTGCTGAAAGTCAGGATAAGGGTGGTGTCGGGCAAAAGTGTATCATTAAACACCTGAGATACCGGCTGCAATGCCCCGGCTACGTGATAATTGAGTGGCAGGGAATAGATTGTATCTTTTCCCTCGTTCCGTATTTCAACGGTGACAGGTTCCATACCTGTATTACATCCGGTGACAGGGGATATGGTGGACTTGAGCGCTATATCCACTGCGGGTCTCGGCTGGATAGAAAAATCATCAATTGACACACCTTCATAAGTTACGAATGGGTCGGAACTGAAAACAAACCTGAATCGAACCATAGGTGTGTTGTTAAGAAAACCAAGTCTGTAGGAGGACTTTATCCATCCTCCGGATGTGCCCGTCCATGCCAGGCCACCAGATGTAGCATAGATTGTGTCATTGTACCAGTTTTCGCCGGCAGGGTCATTCAGGCCGCCCAGCACTGACCATGTTACTTCATCGAGAGTATATTCAATGTGCATGCCGTCCCATGTGGCTTCAGTGTTGCGGTTTTGCCAGAATGAGAGCACAAGGTCTTCGGCCTGGTAAAAGTTAAAGTAAGGAGAGGTGAGTGTTGCAGTGGCATTGTTGCCGTGCAGTGAATCCTTGTTTATTGTCCATGCACCCGTACCGCTGAAGGCTCCTGTAAGAAGGCCATAGTTAGGGTAGCCATGTTCCCATCGCGTGGCAGAGCTTGTTGTTGCAGGCACCCACAGTGAATCCAGTATTTCGAAATCATTGAAATAGGGTGTATAAAGCCCGCTTGACGCAATGATCGTGATATATCCTGTTGACGGATAAATCCCTACATTGCTGCTTAGCGAGGCATCGACCGCAATGATATAGTAATCGATGGTGTCCAGGTCATTGACTTGCGGAATATTGGCAACATAGATATTGTTGGCTCCTGGCTGCATTGGAAGTGAGTCCCATATTCCATGATTCACCCTGTAAACGACCCATGCAGTGTCAACACCGGAGGTGTCTGTAATGGATGCGGAGATCGGGAATGGCCCAAGTGTAAATTTGAAGCCCTGAAAGACAGGGGGGACAAGAGCAATGCCAGGTGGTGTAAGCTCAGAGAGAGCTGCTGTGATCTTTATATTGTCAAGAAACCATGCGTAGTTATCAAATAGGCTCTGATTATTTTCATCCTTGAGGATGAACCGTACCAATACTGTTGCTGAATTGGCTGCGAATGCGGAGATGTCGAAATACTCATGTTTCCACCATGTGTTTGCGGGGGGTGATGGATTGCCAGGCAACCAGTCGAGATAGGATGTTGAGTTGAATTTATTACCAATAGTGGCAAATTGCCCGGCACCAAGGTATTGCTGCCCGGCAAGCCTGTTCCAGGTCTGGCCGCCATCACCCGACACCTCAATATAGCCTGCATCATAAAACTCTATCTTGCAGATATGGTCGAACTCAAGCATCACATATCCGTAACCTGTAGTATTTATCGGATTAGTCGTTACAAGTACGGATGAATCTCCGGGGTTTATGCATGATGAACTGTCGGATCGCAACCCGGTTGCTGCCAATTGGGTAGTGATTGCCCATCCGGGTGTGCCCGAAGATGTCATCAACAAAGCAGACGGGTTCTCAAAATCCTCAAAAAAAACCACTGTTTGCCCGATAACCTCAAAAGAAACCAGCAATACCAGGCCTGTTAATAAATGTCTGATCATTGTGAACTATTATTACTGTTTATATTTTAAACATGTACCGGCATGGCAACCTTTCCTTTGTGCTTTTTCATGCCATCAGATTACAGTTGATATGGTTCAAAGATAAAAGAAAAAGATATGACACTTGAAAAATCTTAATAAATTGTCTTAAACAACAATGCTAAACAGGACAAGCATATCATTTTCACCAATATGAATTTGTCATCATATTCGCCACAATAGATTATCTTTGCACATAAGGAACAACAGACATCATGTATATCTCAGATAGTGAAACCGAAGAGACGCTGATACTAAGAAGATACAGGAATCTTCTGAAGGTTACAAGAAGCAAGGACAAGGAGGACAGGAAGCAGATCAGGAAGGCATTCAGGATTGCATTGAAGGCACACGCCGACATGCGTCGCAAAAGCGGAGAGCCTTACATTATGCATCCGATAGAAGTTGCTATAATCTGCTCCGGAGAGATAGGCCTGGGGCCCACATCTGTTATCTGTGCCCTTTTACATGATGTGGTTGAAGACACTGACTACTCTCTTGCGGAAATCGAAAGGCATTTTGGCTCAAAGGTGGCTAAAATCATCGATGGGCTCACCAAGATTTCCGGGATTTTCGAAAACCCAAATGCATCGGCACAGGCAGAGAACTTCAAGAAGATACTGCTGACCCTATCCGACGATGTGAGGGTAATCCTGATTAAGCTGGCAGACCGTCTGCACAACATGCGCACACTCGACTCCATGCCCCTGGAAAAACAGCTAAAGATCTCTTCTGAGACGACCTACCTTTTTGCCCCTCTTGCACATAGGCTGGGATTATATGCTATCAAAAGTGAGCTTGAAGACCTCGCACTTAAATATACTGAACCTGACATCTACAACACTCTGACCCAAAAACTGGCAGATACGGAAACAGAACGTAAACGTTTTATTAACAGTTTTATCACTCCGATCAGGAAAGACCTTAAAGCTGATGGCATAGAGCATGCAATCATAGGCCGCACAAAATCCATACACTCCATTTACACAAAGATGAGGAAGAAGTCGATCCCTTTCGAAGAGGTGTTTGACATCTTTGCAATACGGATTATTCTTGATTCACCCTTTGAAATGGAGAAGGTTGATTGCTGGAAGGCATATACTATTGTTACAAAGCACTACAAACCCAAACTTGACAGGCTTCGCGACTGGCTCTCGATACCCAAGGCCAACGGGTACGAATCTCTTCACACCACTGTTATGAGCAGCGAAGGGAGGTGGGTTGAGATACAGATCAGAACAACGAGAATGGATGAGATAGCCGAAAAAGGTTATGCCGCCCATTGGAAATACAAAGATAATGGCGACCATGACAAAGGACTTAACGAATGGCTGAACAAGATCCGCGAGTTACTGCAGAGCCCTGACCAGAGCGCTCTCGACTTCCTTGACGACTTCAAGCTAAACCTCTTCTCTGATGAGATCTACGTCTTCACCCCAAGAGGAGAACTGCGCACACTTCCATATCAGAGCAGCGTGCTGGATTTTGCCTATTCGATCCATTCAGAGATCGGCAATCACGCTATCGGGGCTAAAGTTAACTACAAACTTGTTCCTCTCAGCCACAAACTCAAGAGCGGCGACCAGGTAGAGATCATAACATCAAAAGTTCAGAAGCCTCACGAAGAGTGGTTCGGGTATGTGACAACTGCCAGAGCCAAAACACAAATCAAAGACGCCCTTAAAGAGGAACGTAAAAAACAGGTCGAAAAAGGTAAAGCACTGTTTAAAGTGATGTTTGACGAACTCAAGATTGAACATACTCCTGCAACTGAAAAAGCCTTTATGGATTACCTGAAAATAAAAAGCCCGGTGAACTTCTTTTATCTGATCGCTATCAAGGACATCAAAACCAACGACCTGAGAGACTTCCTGATGAGATCCGGCAAAAGATCATGGCTGAGGTATATCATTAATCCTTTCCATAACATCAGAGGTGCAAGGGCGGAATCAAAGTCCCTGAACCGGATAATCCAGGATCAGCTCAAGGAAAAACCCGAAGCCATGCTCCTGACAGAACAGATAAACGAGATCAAATATGTGCTGGGCGAATGTTGTAACCCCATCCCGGGTGATGATGTGATAGGCTTCATAACCTCCAACAAAGGCATCACCATTCACCGAACAAGTTGCCCTGAAGCAGTAAAGCTCATGTCAACATTCGGAAATCATATCGTAAAAACCAAATGGGCTGGCCAGGAGGCTATAGCATTTCTTACCGGCATAAAAATACACGGCGTCGACCAGCTTGGACTTATCAACGATATCACTAAAGTCATCTCTGAAGAGCTAAATATCAATATCCGCTCTCTCAATATCAACACCTATGACGGCCTGTCAGAAGGCACCGCAATGCTCTATATATCCGACACCCAACGCCTTAATGACCTCATCAGCAAACTCAACAAATTACAGGGCGTTGAAAAAGTTCACCGAATTTAAAGTTAATTTTTAATCAATCCAAATTAAAATTTTTTATTACCTTTACACGCTGTTTTATTAAACAGCTGAAGCGGGTTTGTGAAAATTTGCACTTATTATGGAACAGGATTATAACCAACTGGAACAATACGAAACAGTTAAACAGATATTCACAAAATATCTGGAAGAGAGGGGCCACAGGAAGACCCCCGAAAGATATTCCATTCTGAAGGAGATTTATTCAAGCGAAGGACATTTTGACATTGAGACCCTCTATATCAGGATGAAGAACAACAAATACAGGGTGAGCAGGGCTACTCTGTACAACACCATCATGCTTTTGCTCGACTGCAAACTGGTAATAAAGCACCAGTTTGGCAGCCAGAGTGCTCAATTTGAAAAGTCATTCAAATTTCATCAGCATGACCACATAATATGCACAAAATGCGGCAGGTTGAGGGAATTCTGCGACCCACGGATACAAGAGATCCAGGATGATATCGCAAAGACTTTTGGCATTGAGATCACCCAGCACTCACTCGTATTTTATTCTCCTTGTAATAAGCTCTGTTTTGAAGACCCGGAATAACGTCCCTGATTTTTTTGAGAAACCGTTTCGAAGTGTTATTTTTGCGAAATAGAGTATTAAACAGGCATCATTCGGGGATTAAACAAGATTGTTGCTCAAACGGATTGAATGCCGGAAAACTAAATGAAACACGATGAATGTTGATGTAATTCTGGGGTTACAATGGGGTGATGAGGGAAAAGGAAAGATTGTTGACGTATTCACGAAAGATTATGATGTTATTGCAAGGTTTCAGGGAGGCCCGAATGCAGGGCACACCCTTGAGTTTGAAGGGATAAAGCACATTCTGCACACAATACCCTCGGGGATTTTTCACAAGGACAAGATCAATCTGATAGGCAACGGTGTGATCATTGATCCGCGGATACTGACAGTCGAGTTGAAGAAACTCGACCCGCATGGCGTCGATTACCGCAACACCCTGTACATTTCGAGGCGGGCACATCTGATTCTGCCTACTCACCGTGCCCTTGATGCATGCCTTGAGCACGCCAAAGGCGAGAGCCGCATCGGATCAACGCTAAAGGGTATCGGGCCGGCATATACCGACAAGACAGCACGCAACGGGCTTCGGGTCGGTGATATTGAGAAAGATGATTTCCGCGAGCGCTACAATCACTTAAAGGCCTGGCACATCAGGCAGCTTGCAGGACTGGGATTTGATCATGGTGCTCATAAGATAGAAGGATGCTCGCTCAGTGAATACGAAGAAGAATGGTTGGCGTCCATCGGGGATATCAGATCGATGAATCTTGTTGACAGTGAAATTTTCATCAACGGCCTTATCCGCCAGGGAAAGAGAGTGCTTGCCGAGGGTGCACAAGGCACAATGCTGGATGTGGATTTTGGCTCCTACCCGTTTGTCACATCTTCAAATACCATATCTGCAGGAGTTTGCATGGGCCTGGGTATTTCACCAAAACTTATCGGAGAGATCTATGGAGTATTCAAAGCCTACTGCACCAGGGTAGGATCAGGACCGTTCCCGACAGAACTCATTGATCTGACAGGCGACAAACTCCGCACAGAGGGCCATGAGTTTGGCTCAACTACAGGCAGACCGCGCAGATGTGGATGGCTTGACTTGCCTGCATTGAAATATGCTGTGATGATAAACGGCATTACTAAACTGATAATGACAAAAGCCGATGTGTTGAACAGCTTCCCTGAAATCAGTTATTGTGATTCTTATTTCAGAGACGGACAGACAGAAAATGAGTGGGGATTCCACTGTGATACCGGAATGCCTGAGCCAGTGTACAAAACCATAAAGGGATGGAAATCTGATATCTGTAATCTGAAAACAAAATCCGAACTGCCAAAAGAGTTCATAGATTACACCAGAATTATTGAAGCCTCTCTCGACCTTAATATTAACTTTGTTTCTACAGGGCCAAACAGGAATCAGATCATCAATATGAATGAATGAAACATTAAAACAAGCTTTCAATAAACTATCGGGTAATATATGCTTCAATGTTGCATTGAAATAATAAAATGTGTATTTTCGTAAACGCAGAAATTGTAAAACAAACAAACCGCCACATATGAATGCTAAACTGCTATCCAGGTTATTGCTGCTGATGGTCATGGCTTTCACGATCGTCCCGTTTGAGATTGCAGCACAGATCATTGACGAAAAAGAGGTCGCTCCGGATGTACTGGAACTCTTCAACCGCCGGTTCCGGAGGTCGACAGACCAGGTGTGGGAGATGAAAGGTGAGAATTACGGTGTGAGTTTCGTATTCAAGAACCAGAATGTATATTCTGAATTTTCGAGAGATGGCAGGATTCTGGTTCAACGCACTGAGGTAACACTTAACCAGCTACGTCCAAACACACAGGACTATCTGCGGAAGAAACACCGCGGACTGGAGTTGAAGAAGGCTGAGTATGTTCAGGAGCATCCCAATAAGAAGTATTATTATGTTGAGATGACACCCAAAAGACACAGGGAGCCTGAAAATGCACCGGTGACCAGGCTTTACTTCAGCACCACCGGACAATTCCAAAGCATGGGAGATGCATCAGGAGGTGATGAAGAGGAGGCAGATGTACTTCAGATACCCGATGATGTTCTCAGGGATTTTAACAGACGTGTCAGAAGAGCAAATCAGGTAGTATGGGAAGATGTTGATACTGCCTACCGTGCAAATTTTAAGACGGGCAACAACGATGCCTATGCACTCTTCGATTATGATGGCCCCTGGATAATGACGTCAATAAGGCTTAAAACCAGGTTCCGTAACCTTCATCCCGGAATTCAGCGCTATTTTGAGGAGAATATGGATGACTACACTTTCCTTTATGCAGAGGATGTGGAGGAGAGGCCAAGGGAAAAATATTTCAACGTTGCAATTATTGACAAAACTGATGACCCTCCTGCAGGCGAAGAGTTGAAAACTACTTACCTGCACTTCTCAAAGTCAGGGAATCATCTTGGCACATTCTTCCCCGTATATGGTGTCGACCCAATCAAAGTTGAAAAGGACAAACGCTGGGAACGTACTGCCAGTGGAGAGACATTGGAGAGCGTTGGCCAGGAGTTCGGCGAGAAGGAGGTTAACCGTCGGGATCTGCCAACAAAAGCACAGGAGTTCCTGAACCAAAACTATGACCATGAGTGGAGAACCCGTACCTGCAGAGCCATGGAGGATGAAACCCACGGCATAATCTACTATGTCGTGATGAGGAAACAAGGGCAAAACATCCAGGAGGAGCACTATTTCGATATTCATGGCAACCTGATTTATGAGGAGGATGATAGGTGGTGATAGGCTCATAAAGAGAGTGTTTTTGTCTTCTCTATATTGAACGTACCGAAATAACCGCATGAGAAAGCTGACAATAGGAGTATTATTGGCAGTAATGCTTATCTCAATGTTACCTTGTATTTCTCAAATTACGGTGACGCTGGTTGCAGATTATGATGCAGCAATCGGCTACCACGATGGATACAACACGGCAAGCAACAATTACAGCACTGCAGCGCAGAATGCAGCGTATGTAATACATGGCACTCACAGCAGCGGAGGACTTAATGTAAACAGGGCACTAATCCATTTCGATCTTTCAGTGATCCCGGCAAATGCGATAGTTACATCAGCCACAATGAATCTTTACTCCCTGGGGCCGCCACAATACACAATAGCCCATTCAGGAACAAATAACAGCACCCTTCTGCAAAGGGTTATCCAAACATGGAACCATACTACTGTTACGTGGAACAATCAACCGCTGGCAACATCACAGAACCAGGTTACTCTTCCGCCCCATACTGTTCCTCTGCAGAACTACCTGAACATTCCTGTTACACAAATTGTGCTCGACATGATCAGCACAAACAATTACGGGTTTCTGCTTAAACTTTTTAACGAAGTTCCCGTCAATGCGCTGGTCTTTGCATCACTAAACTGCGGTGTGCCAGCAAAATTTCCAACCCTGGAAATAACATATATACTCCCCTTAAAAGCACCTCCAATACACTGCCTGGAGGTACAAAACAATGGCGATGTTCTACTGTCATGGGAACATGCAGATACATCACTATTACCATTTCATTCCTACAAGCTCTATTCATCTCTCAGTGTAGCCGGCCCATTCACCCTCATTGACTCAATAACAGACATTAACACGCTATCTACTACCCATTGGGGAGCAGGTGCAAATAATCATTCGGTTTACTATTTTCTGACAACCGTTTATAGCAGCCCCGGACTGCCGGAATCAGATCCCTATGATACTACCAGGACGATCTATCTCAATATTACAGGGACAACCCCGCCCGGCAGCAATGCCACCCTGACATGGAATCCAACGCACAATCCATTGCTTGCAACATCGTCCGGTGTTTATGAAGTGTGGCGTGAATATCCTGCCGGAACATGGCTGATGGCAGGAAACACTTCCGCATTGACATTTACTGACACTATGATCATTTGCAATGATCTTGTGCCATACAGAATTGAAATAAAGGATACGCTTAGCAACAGCCCGCCTGGCCCTTCATTCTGCAGCTCTGTTTCAAATATAAATACAGCACATTACCAATACACTTACCCCCCTCCTCCACCGGAGATTTTCACTGTTACGGTGGATAGCTCTGCCTCCATCCCGATTCTGACATGGAAGATGAGTTCTTATGCAGGAACGGAAGGGTATATTGTTTACACATTTTCAAATGGGGTATACGCCTTTCTGGACACAATGCACAACCGGTCAGACACAACCCTTGCAGACATGATCAATGATCCTTGCGCCGGGCCTGTGACCTATGCTGTTGCCACATACGACAGTTGCGGAAACGTGAGTCTTAAAAGTCTTCACCATAATTCTATCTTCCCTGTGATTTATCAACCTTATTGCAACAATGAGATAACCATATCCTGGAACGATTACATAAATATGGCACCTCATGTTGCAGGATATCAGATTTATGTAATGACAGATGGGGGATTGCCTCAGCTCATTGCTACAGTTTCCGGAAATACCTCATTCACACACACCAATTTATCTGTAGGCTCGAATTACTGCTATCTGATCAGAGCATTTAACCCTGACAATTCACAGATCAGTGAAAGTTGTATAAAATGCCATATTCTGGAGATGCCTGAACCACCGGGTCAAATCTACATCGCAACCGCATCCGTTGAAAACAATTCCTCAGTCATTATTAAACTATTCAACGATAACCCAACACTACCTGTATATTCCTATGATATTTACCGCTCTGAAGACAATTTTTCTTATCAACCGATCGGTTGCGTTTTGTCACCTGCCGGACAAATAACCGACTTTTCTGATCACACAGCAGCTTTTCATACCCGAAGCTATTATTACCTTGCAACAGTGACTGATATTTGCGGAAACATTACAGATACCTCCAATACAGTAAGGACAATCCACCTGAAAGCAGAAAAGGTTACTTTTCCCAGAGGCAACTACATCTCCTGGAACGATTATGAAGGCTTCAATGGACTTCCGACAACCTACAATCTATATCGGGGAGTTGACGCCTTCCCTGATCTTTCACCTTTTATCTCTTTCACCTCATCAACAGAAGAATACACTGATGGCCTTGGAACACTATCTGATTGTAAAGGATTTATCACGTATCAGATTGAAGCAGTGGAAGGCCCTGGAAATATTTTTGGGTTAAATGAAAGGTCATTTTCCAATGCCGTTACCCTGCAAATGGACCCGCTGGTTTACATACCTTCGGCATTTTCTCCTGATGGGGTTGTTCAGGAAAACAGAGTATTTGTGCCAAAAGGCCTGTGCATCTCTCCTGACGGTTATGGCTTTTCGATTTTCAACAGATACGGCCAGAATATTTTTCACACAGATGATCCCGAACAAGGATGGGACGGCACTTATGATGGCAAAAGGGTTGAGGAAGGCGTTTACGCATACATTGTTAATTACACCCTCCCTGACGGGAGCAATCACATAAAGAGAGGAACAGTCACACTAATAAGGTAACGATCATGAAAAATTTCTGCTGTGCAATACTATTGTCTCTGATCGCACTCCAGGTTCAGAGTCAGACCACAGTTTCCATCAAAGCATCCTTTGATGCTCCGATCGGTTATCACGATGGATATCCGAGCCATGCCAACACAAACTGGGGCAGCGTAACCACAAATTCAGCTTTCTCAAAACCCGGTTACAGCACAGGCCTGAACGTAAACAGGTCGTTGCTATGGTTTGACCTTTCGGGGTTAAGTAAAGGGGTATATGTTATTAGGGTGATGATGGATAATTTGAATTCTACAGCAAGAAAGATGGTTATTCATTAAGAAACACTGTCACCAGATAATTTGCCACTTTTTTAAAATGACTTACTTTTGCCTTGTAAGATGAGATCTCTTTTCCTGTCCATTGGGTATTTTTCTGGAAAGTTCCTGTCCAGTTTTGCAGCAGATGAACGGAAACATGATTCATCCCCAAATTAACATAAATACCGTAATTATGATTGAACAGCTCAAAAACTCCATTAACAGAACCAGGTTAAATACGAAGTCATATCTGAGGAAAATCAAAATAAACCGGTCAGTTGAGGAATCCCTGATATCGCACCTCAGGCCGGAAAGAAGACTTAAACTTAAGCATAGTTGGTATGGAACCAGCTACGGTGGTTTTTATATAATTCCTGATTTACTGAACAAAGATTCTGTTGTGTACTCATTTGGAATCGGAAAAGACATCTCTTTTGACTTGAAATGCATAAGAAAACACAAATGCAATGTTTTTGCTTTTGACCCTACTCCAAAATCGATCAATTGGCTTGAAAAACAGACTCTTTCTTCTCAATTCCAATTTTTCAATTATGGTATTTCAGCATGCGATTCAGGACTGGTTGACTTTTTTCTTCCGGCACATCCACGAGGTGTATCAGGAAGCACTGAATTGCACAGTGAAGTTGACAGGCAAAATAGCATCAAAGTTGAAATGAAAAGATTTAAAGAGATTGTGGACGAACTTGGCCACTTACATATTGATGTATTAAAGATGGACATTGAGGGTTCTGAGTATGATGTGCTAATTGATATAATGGAATCTGATATTACTATTGATCAGATCCTGGTTGAATTTCATGATCGGTTATTCGATACAGAATTGTCAAAATCTACAGACACAATTGAAAAACTCCGGCAAAAAGGTTACATCCTTTATGCCTCTTCCTTATCTTTTGAAGAAATCTCGCTGGTTCATTCAAGAATATTAGATTGATTGGATTATCAAAACCTCACTCCAGATAAACAACACCATCAAATCAATGAAAAAAGTATCTGCAATAATTACCACCTACAACTCTGCTGATTATATCAAAAATACAATTGAATCAATAATTAACCAACGTGGATCAGGGGAACTGTTTCAACTGGAATTAATTGTTGTGGATGATTGCTCCACTGATGACACCAGGGAAATCCTCAAAGAGTTTAATCTGATTCTAATCAAAACAGAAACCAACTCGGGTGGCCCAAATAGGGGCAGAAACATTGGACTGGAAGCTGCAACAGGCGATTTCATCTGCATTTCTGATCACGATGACGAATGGATTGAAGACAGAATCATCACACTATTGCCATATCTTGAAAAAGCACCCATCGTGACATCGGGTTACAAAACTATTGACGCAAAAAACCATAAAGTAACAACTAAAACTCTCAGAAGTGAATCTCCATTTTTTCTGTTTCATCGTAATAAGACCTTCCTGACAATTCTAAAGCGTTCTTTAAAAGGACAAAACACATATCTGAGCAGCATCATTTTTCAAAAGAGCCTAAAACACATTCTGTTTGAAGAACATTTCGGAGTAGTTGACTTTGATTGGCTTTTAAGGCTTTTTCATCAACAGGAATCAATAGAAGTTCGTGAACCTTTGTACATAAGGCATAAAGATGGAGAAAACCTGTCACTGGATAATAAGTACAGAATAACTGACGCTTATTTCTCTCTGATGTTCATTCATAAAAATTATTACGATACCTATTGCAGGGCGACTAAAATAGCACACAGGAAGATATTCGGCACTATGGCCAGATACTATTATTTCATTGGTGAAATGGGGAAAGCCAGATTCTATCTTAAAAAATCCGGATTAAGCTGGAAAACCATTGCATATTTCCTTACCTCATTTGCGGGTTCTGGATTGGTGAGGAAATATTTTCACATTTATGACTAACCTGAAATTCTGTTTTTCATTCCTTTATCAGGAAATAGACACAGGAATCACCCTTTTTATTTGCATTGAGTTCTTTGGCTCTCTTCTTAAACTCCTTAATTTGGCGCCTCGAAAATGTAACGTTCTTTCTGTCAACAAAATACGACCTTTCATCTGTAAGAGGAATCCCCATTTTATACTGCTCGCTACCCCAAAACTGGAAGTCATCAGAATTGTGAAGTGTCATGAGAAGTTTTAGACCGACATGATCAGCAAGATACTGAATGCTTTCATCAGAATGAAGGAAAAAATGTCTGGGAGCATCCAACTGCACCCAATCTACTCCATACTCTTTCCATGCAAATGAAGAGACTGTCGGAATGCTTATTATACAAACTCCCCCACTTGCCAACAAATCAAACACACATTGAATTATCTTAAGTGGCTCAGCCATATGTTCGAAAGAATGATTGAACAATATCACATCCCACTCTCCATCAACGCTGTGGATGTCTTTCTTGTGGATTTTAACCCCGTTTTTATGTTCAATATCATTTTTAATGAATGGGTCAACCCCCATTACATTATGTATTCCTATTTCTTTCAAATGAAATAACACCTTCCCATTACCGCATCCGACATCCAGAATCCTTGTATTCTCTGTAATATTTAACTGCGATAAACTATACAGTATTTTATGCGGAATGAACCGGGTCAATATCTGGCCCAATAAACCTCTCTTCAGCACATAATAACGGTTTCTTTTATTTATCAACCACCGCATCAGGGAATTCTTTAACCCTCCATACATTAATTCGTTATAGCTATAATAGTTATCAGGATAAAATTCTGACATGTCATCAGGGACATCAGAAATCTGCAAACAATTACACAAACTACATTGAAAGTAGTCAAATTCCTCTTTCATGCCGAACATCATCTCCTTGACCCTGTAAAGAGTTTTGCCGGTCTGATTATTACATATTCTACATCTCATAAGATTTACCTGGTTCTGAAAACATATTTGCTCATCAGGTCACGTATCTCCCTTCTGTAAATCAATGTCAATCCAAAGAAAACCATCGTTACAAAGATTCCTGAGGCAAAAAAGATATCCAGATTAAAAATGTGCTTTGCTGCTTCCATCAACACAAGCAGGACGATAATGCCTAGCGGGAAGTATAGCAGCTTGGTTTTATTCCAGGAGAAAGGCATGAGCCTATTTTGAATGGTATAAAAAGACAGCACCTGAATCACCCCGCCTGTAAGTGAAGCCGCTATTGAACCGTAATAGCTGAAATATGGAACCAGCAGAAGGTTCAACAACAACACCACAGCAAATACTATCAGGTTTACTGTAAGATAAATGCCGGATCTTTTCAAATAAAGAATCGGCCATAAAAAGATCTGGTACTGTGCATAGAGCAGATATTTTGAGAACACCAGGGCAAGCAGTCCTGCCGATGCTACCAGGCTGGTTTCATAGAACCAAGTTATGAAGAGCATCACCGGAATTATCAGAAGGGCAATAACAACAATATTTTCTGCCATGAAAAGATTTGACTGTGATCTGATGCCGGCATCCGATTCCTCTCCTCTCCTACCGTACAACCGGTATAATTCAGGCTGAACATAGCCAGCCAGGCCTTGTGAAATGAACTGAATGCCCATTGCAAATTTCAACGCATTATCATAAATACCCAGTGCTTCAGGGTTGTTTATCAGCATAAACCTGTCAATGAATACGATGCCCCAGACAAGGATATCGGCAGCAAAAAGAGGCAGGGCATACTTTCCCATATGCCTGTTGATCTCCCGTGAATATTTGATGCCGCACTTCGTGTATGTGTAAACAATAACGGACAGTGATGCAACACCGCCACCAATAGCTGTACCCATGAGATACCCGACGAATGACATATCGAAATATAGTACACCAGTTATCTGGAAAGTGCTTCTTGCCAATCCGGAGAGAAGGCTAATAATCACAAACATCCTGACTCTCTTCTCGGTTCTGTATAATGAGAGAGCTACTATAATTACTGTACGGTTGAAGGCAATTATGGCAAGATAATGCCCATAGCTGCGGAAGTCGCTTAGGGCAGGTGCCGAGAAGAATGTCCCGAAAAGGTCGGCAAAGATCAGCACTACTGCCAGGATAACGGCACTTCGAAGTATTATTCCAGTGAATATTGTGGAAACCAACCGCTTGTAATCCCTGTGGTTATCTTTGTAATCAAAATAGAATCTCGATATAGTCACCGACATCCCATAGAGCGAGAACATCACCAGAAACGACAACAGAGCTTCAGCAATTGCCAGGTAACCAAAATCCTCAGCTCCTAGCCGGTCGTTACCCTCAATGATAGGATAGACTATCAACTGCAGTACAGCCGGAAAAGCTGCAAAGAATGTGTAGAGGCCTGTGAGTTTGATGTGCTCTTTATAGTTGATCATCTAAGTTAACAGATATCTGCAATATCAAGACTTAAGCGGCCGGTTCTTTTCATTTTTCCTAAGTGAAAAATAGACACCACCAAGAGCAAGCATTAATACGATTACTGAAGCACCTATTGCAACAGGTTCGCTTTTTCTGATAACCGCTGGTTCAAACTTAAACTCTATTGTGTGTTCTCCGGCAGGCACTACCATTGCACGTAATACCCAATTTGCCCTACCATGTGGCACCAACTCTCCATTCAGATATGCATTCCAACCCTTTTCATAGAAAATCTCAGAAAAGACAGCGACCTGATCGGTGTTGCACCTTGCCGCATAGACAAGATGATTGGGCTTATAGCTCAGCAGGGTTATCATAGCTGTGGTATCCGGCAGGATATCATCGACCATAATTATATCTTTCCATTTCTTATCAATTACAGCGGTAACTTCGGGATTAAACCTGTAAACCATCTCTGCTTCAAAGTGTTGTGGCAGCACTCTTCCGACAGCGCCAGGCACTCTTATATTGACAACCCCCCCGGTAGTATCAGCCTCATTATGGCCAAAAACAAAACGTTGCCCTTCCATAAGCCGGTAATCAACAAGTTTCATTGAGACAAGAGAATCAGGCATTGAGGCCACAGCCAGATCAAGGGGCTTGTTGACAGATACTGTGTCATTCTTCACCGGAAACCCGGAGGCAAAAACCAGAGCACGTTCAGAGAGGGTGCGAATTACAGCAGCATCTCCAACATAGATATACTCCTGGTCAGGGTTATCAACCCACTTTATCTCTTCTACAAACCATGCATTTCCAAGAGCGTCAGGATTAGGGATGGCAACCGGTCCATTCCCGCCTTCCCTGATGATATACTTCATGTTGAGCATGTCAAGCAGTTTGAAGTTGTTGGCGTTCAAGTGGTAATCTATCATCTCCTGATACCGGCGCAGCTTGGCGCCATGGTAACCCCCGATAGATTTATGGAAATATGATGTAGATGCATCGTTAAAAGTACTCACAGTTCTATTGAATACCCTGAAGTTCGGGTCAGGATCAGCAAGAATTGTCTGGTCAGCCGTGGTAGGATTAAACGGGACTTCCATAAACCTTTTTGGTTGGAAATGCTCTCTGTTAAGGTACCTCAGATTTATTGCCCACATGTCTATCAGGACAAAAAGGCCAAGGCCTGCAATAAGAAGCCCCGGCTTGAGTCTTCCCTTCATAAAAAGGAACAGCAACACGCCAGCAAGAAGTATGAAGCCGAAAGACCTAATGGCATCCTTACGGAAAATCTTCATTCGTACCTCCCTTAAAGAATTCATGTACATCGGCACAAACATGTTGACTGTCTGGCTGATCTGTTCAGGTGAAGCGTTGTTTGACTGCAATTGCTGTGTTACCTGCCTTCTGACAGTATCCTCCTCCCCTGCAGACTCAAACCTGGTAAAGGTACCCGGCATAATATAGAACAGAAATGCAATTCCTCCGGTAAGAAGGAACGACACCAGCAATGGATTAATCCTGAAAATTTTCAGGTCAGCTTTCTCTTTAATAGAGGATGGTTTATCAATTATTGCCTTAACGGCAAGGACAGCTAAAACGGGAATACAGAGTTCTGCAATTACAAGAATCATTGATACAGCCCTGAACTTGTTGTATGCCGGGAAATAGTCCATAAAGAAATTTGTAAGTTCCGGGAGATTTTTCCCCCATGATAAAAGCAGGGAGAAAACTGTTGCAGTGAAAAGAGCCCATTTGAGTGGCCCTTTCAGGATAAACATTCCCAGGACGGCAAGCAACATTACTATTGCACCGACATAGACCGGCCCGGAGGTGAAAGGCTGGTCACCCCAGTAACGGTTACCCCCTGCAACATTCTGTTGTATCTGTGGGTCAACATTTTGGATAAGTGACGGGTCATTACCTATTGCTCCGGTAGCTCCTCCTTTGAAATTGGGAATGAGAAGAGTCCAGGACTCTCCGCGCCCATAGCTCCATTGCGTTGCATAATCCCTGTCGAGACCCGAAGTTTTGTTTTCTTGTGCAATACTTAATTCAGATTGGCCACGGATAGAAACCTCGCCCCACTCATTGATAGCCATCAAAACTGTAAAATGAGTTAAAACCGCAAATAATCCAACCATAACCAGAATACCTGTAGCTTTAAAGAAGTGCTTCAGCTTTTTCTCCCTCAGGTTTGCAAAGAACATGAATAGGACATAAACTGCTATTAACAACACCAGATAGTATGTTATCTGAGGATGTGTGGCTTTAACCTCAAGAGCAATGAACAGGGCTGCAATTGCACCACCAAGTATGTATTTTCCTCTAAATAATAGCACCACCCCAGCAAATGCCGGAGCCATATATCCAATTGCAATAGCTTTCGAATTATGCCCGGCTTCAAGAATTATAAAATTGTACGACGAAAATGCAAAGGCAACAGCTCCTAATAAACTTAACCATGGATCTACCCTCAGGGCAAGCATTAAAATAAAAAACCCCAACATATACAAAAAGAGAGCTCCTGCCGGAATTGGCATGAATCCTTGAAACAGTTTGTTGAAGTATTTCAGAATATCAAAGGCGAAATCACCTGAGATCAGGTAAGTGGTCATCCCACCAAACATTGAATTAGTCCAAAGCGTTCTTTCCCCATAATTCTTCTCATGATCCACCAGCTCTTTTGACATGCCGATATGGTTTTTGATATCAGGCTGCACCAACCTTTTGCCCTCTAACATTGGTGTAAAATAGAAAAGAGTGATAAGATAAAATGTTGCAACTGCAACTAAAATTGGCATTGTCGCCTTCCAGGTAATAAGGTTTTTCATAACAGACAGTAATATAAAGCAACGTGCGAAATTAATTCATTATACTTGATAAACAAAAAACGGCATTAAAAACGATTATAGTCACCCGAATCATTCCTGTAATATGTGGTCTACAATCCTTTTGCTGGCCTGGCCATCGCCATACGGATTATGGGCCTGTGACATTTCTTCATAATAATTCTCATCTGTTAACAATCTTGAGCACCATTCAACAATCCTTTCTCTATTGGTACCAACCAGTACTACTGTTCCTGCTTTCAAAGCTTCAGGCCTCTCGGTTGTATCTCTCATCACCAAAACCGGCTTGCCCAACCCCGGAGCCTCTTCCTGGATCCCTCCACTGTCAGTAAGTACAAAATATGATTTTTGTAAAAGGTAAACAAATAGCATATAAGACAAAGGATGGATTAAAAAGATATTATCGACACCCCCCAGAATTTCATAAACAGGCTCCTGAACATTTGGATTAAGATGTACCGGATAGATAATCGAAACATCTCTGTACATAAGAGCTATATCTTTGAGCGCCTGGCAAATCTCAATAAAACCTTTGCCAAAATTCTCACGGCGATGCCCTGTAACCAGAATTATTTTTGTGTTGATTATATCATCAATTGATGTTTTAAACTCCTTCTCCAGGTCTCTCTTTATCTGTTCCTCAATACCAAAGTCAGAGTTAATCCTTTCTATTACAATATGCAGTGCGTCGATTACGGTATTGCCTGTCACAATTATAGATTCTTCTGGTACAGACTCATTGATAAGGTTTTGCCGTGCAAGTTCCGTTGGTGCAAAATTATAACCGGCTATTCTGCCTGTTATCTGACGGTTAATCTCTTCCGGCCAGGGTGAATAAATATTTCTTGTTCGCAAACCGGCTTCAACATGCGCAACCGTTATTTTATTATAATATGCTGCAAGAGCAGCAAAAGTTGAAGTCGTGGTGTCGCCATGCACAAATACTATATCAGGTGATACTTCATCAAGTATTGACTTCATTCTTAATAAAATACCTGAAGATACTTCAAAAAGGTCCTGGTTAACCTTCATAATATTCAGATCGTAATCAGGTATAATCGAAAATATCTGTAATACCTGGTCGAGCATCTCGCGATGTTGTGCTGTAACACAAACTATTGTCTGAAATTTCTCCGGTTGCTTTTGAAATGAGGTGACAACAGGTGCCATTTTTATTGCTTCCGGTCTTGTTCCAAAAACGAAAAGTAATTTCTTTTTCCGTGTTTTCATTAAAGGATCTTAGAGCATTATTTTCTAATCCCACAAAAGTCCAGTTCCATTTTGCCTGAAACTTGTTCTAAATGATAAAATTCTCGGTGTGCAACTAAAAACACCACTATGTCGGCTTGCATATATGCGATTAAAGCGGGCGTCAGAGAATTGATTGCATCAATGAGCTGTGAATGGTTATTGAGATTTGGCTCAACAAACAGGTACTCAGCCATTCTTTCGCGTGAAAGGCTTTGTGCTATATATAGTGCCGGAGATTCACGAAGATCGTCAATATCAGGCTTGAAAGCAAGTCCCATTAGTGCCACCTTGGGTTTGCCCATATTCCTCTCTATATGACCATGAATTGCATTCCTGATTTTCTGAAGGACCCATTCCGATTTATACTTATTGATTTCTCTGGCAGTACGGATAATTTGTGCTTCTTCAGGAAAATCGCTGACAATGAACCATGGGTCAACCGCAATGCAATGACCTCCCACGCCTGTTCCAGGTTGCAGTATGCTGATCCTTGGATGCTTATTGGCAAGTCTGATCAACTCCCAAACGTCAATGCCAGCTTTGTCACATATCATAGACAGCTCATTGGCAAAAGCTATGCTGACGTCCCTTGCAGAATTCTCTGTTAACTTGCACATCTCTGCTGTTTTTGATCCGGTTCTGTGCAATTCTGCTTTAACAAAAACAGAATAGAAACTGACCGCAGCATCAGTAGATTCATCATCAACTCCGCCGATTACTCTGTCGTTATGTTCAAGTTCATATAAAATTTTGCCGGGTAAAACCCTTTCCGGGCAGTAGGCAATTTTTAGTTTTCCCTTTAATTCAGGCCGGTAAGAATAGATCATCTCCTTAATCCTCTCAGTAGTGCCAACGGGCGAGGTTGATTCAATGATAAACAGGTTCCCTTCATCAAGATAGGGTATGATCCTGTGTGTTGCATCATCAACCAGAGTAACATCAGGCACATTACCATCTTCAAGGGGTGTCGGAACAGCTATGATAAAAACATCAGCTCTTTCAGGTGTTATGCTTGCTTTCAGGTAGCCGTCTTCTATCACGTTTTTAACCAATCCGTCGAGATCAGGCTCGACAATATGAATTCTTCCCTTATTGATAGTGTTTACAACTTCCTCATTGATATCAAAACCAACCACTGCAATTTTATGCTTTGCGATCAATGCAGCAGTAGGCAATCCGATATACCCCAACCCTGCGATCATTACTTTAAATCCTTCTTTGTTCATGCCTGATTATTTATCCTGTTATACTTTCCATAAGATGAACCATTTGACTAGTCAGCTTTTCACGAGAAAACAATTTGAAGTCATCGTTCTCTATCCTGTCCGTTTCGTTCAGATATCTTTCAAACAATAGTTTCAATGATGCTTTCATCCCCGTAATGTCACCAAAATTACAAATTATTCCGTTAGATGCAGTCTCCAGAATCTTTGCTAGGTCTCCATCAGGAGGGCCAATCGCAAAAACAGGTCGTTGCACTGCAAGATATTCGAATATCTTACCCGGAACAATCCCTGCTACATGTGGAGTGCGATTCAAAGGAAGATACAGGATTCTTGAATTTGCTATTACCTGAATGGCATCCTTGTGAGATAAAAAAGGTATATGTTCACAGTAACTTACCAAATCGTATTTCCTGAGGTCATCATCAACAGCCGGAACAATGTCACCCACCAACCTGATTAATACTCTTTCCCGAAACCTGCTGTCTTCGCTAATCAGCTCACTGATCGCATTCCAGAATTCACTTTGGTTTCTATCCTCATTCATCGACCCAAGATGTGTGATTGAGAACTTTGCGTCAATATCTATTGTAAGGTTGCTGTAATTCTCCGGATCATATCCATTTGTCACAACGTGGACATTTCCAGCGCCAAGTGATATGAAATCCTCCTTCCAACTCCAACTAACTGTTGTTTGCAAAGTGCTGTCAGTCAGAACCTGCTTTTCCAATCGCTTATGCTTCTTTAACCCAATGCGGGTTAGCATGAGTTTATGAAAGAAATCTATCTTTGTCCACGGGTCTCTAAAATCGGCTATCCAGGGTATGTCGAACTTACGTGCAATTTTGCGAGCTATCAGGTGTGTTGTATGTGGAGGACCGGTGCTGATAATGAGATCAACCCCGTTTTTTTTCAGATATTTTGACAAAAACCTGCAAGAAGGTTTAATCCATAACATTTTTGCATCAGGAATAAAAAGATTACTTCTTAGCCAAACCCCTAGTTTTTCCCTTATACCCGGTTTTCTGCCATGGAATAGCACACCTGGCTTTACTTTGCTGTTTTTTACACCGACTAACTTCTTATACAAATTATAAGGCTCCATTATAGGCACTTCCAGGATTGTGGTATCCGGATGCACATCAGAATTCAATTCCGGGTCAAATGAGGGGTATTCTGCACCAACAGGCTTCAATACAACAGGATGCCAACCATATTCAGGAAAATACTTCGAGAAATATAACCATCTCCGTACTCCACTTCCGCCAGCCGGTGGCCAATAATAGGTGATAATCAGAACTTTCTTCATCAACAATATTTGATAAAAATAATCCAGGAATGATAAGGATCAAATAAAGCGCAAAGATTGGAAAATTCCTGCAATATCTTATCAGCAAAACCTAAATGCTCTAACAAATAATCCAATGCCCTGTATTACTCAAGAAGAAGAGGTTTCGTTAAGAAATCTTCATCAAGAATAAACCTGAGCATATATAACCCCTTTGCCAAGTGCGATAGGTCTAGCTCATGGGTTGCTGAATTTTTAATCGAATATGAGCTTAAAATGGTTCCTTGCATTGACACAACTGATACATGGGCACGGCAATATTCCTTGTCAAATTCAATATGAAGAATACCAGTTGATGGATTTGGGAAAACTTTTACTTCATGGCTAATACCTGATGGTGCCTGTACTTTAACATTAGTTACTGCAACACAGGGAGAAAAGGCAACACATCCATCTTTCGTCACAATAACAGCATAATTGCCATTGGTAGTAGGCTGAAAAGATTGCTGTGTGGCTCCCGGAATAGGTACAAAGCCGTTGCAATCTATCCATTGATATGATGCATTTGGCTGATTGGACGTGAGTATAGAACCGTTTACTGAAATGGTGCTCTGTATCAAAACGACATTCAGCACAGAATGAAGAATGCTGTCACACCCATATTGACTCGTGAAGAACTCCGTGTAAACACCTGACTGTTTTCTCCATGCACCATCAAGGAAGATACTGTCTCCACCACAGATTGAAAATGATGTAGTTGTAATGATAGGATCTGTAATGTACAAGGCTGTGACAATGATACTGTCATGATTATTTGCATTCAAAAGTGTATCAAAATAAAGCCCCTCTGTATTCCGGTAAGCTCCCTGTAGAAACACACTGTCGCGTAAGCAGATATGTTGTATATGGAATGAATAGGATGGACAGTGTGTTATGATAGTGTCAAGATAGGTAATTTCAAGTTTTGGGCGCAAAGCTGCATTTGGATTATCACTGCTGGCAAACAACATTGACCTGTACATAACTTCTGTCACAAGGCGAAACATGAACCCGTAATGAGAAGCAGGGTTTGCATGCTTGAACTGTATATGATTCGTTACGTCAATATTGAGATAATTCTGTGTTGATGTAACAGACTGAGGCAATACGATCTTTCCAACAGTATCGGTCGTGGGTTGATTGTTCCAGGTGATTGTGTGCTCAGACCATGGAGACGTGATCCTGTGAAGTTCTGAAACATTAGACCCGCTATGTGAGGAGTGTAGATGATAATTGGTTGATTGCGGATTGCCGTATAATGAGAGATAAGCTGAAATAATTGTCGCATTCGGCGGGATCATTGAGATATCGAAATCAATAAATGACCTCAATAGGTGAGGAACCCCACTGTTTGTCCATGCTGTTGCAAGAAAGTCAAGATAATTGCCATAGTTTAAATTTGGCTCATTGAAATTAATTGTAGCATCCTTGCCCGTTGCCGAGTCCGGCTGCAAAACAATTGTTGTCTGGGCATGGATTGTCTGTAAAAAGGCTGTCAGTAACAATGCCACTATTACTTTCTGTTTCATTGCAGGTAACTTTTTAGATGTGATTTTTTTAATGTATATGATATGCCAAAATAAGACAGAAATGATTACTTATACAAGTTAAATTCTACTTTTGCAGATATATAAATGAATTTTGAATTGCTGTGAGCCAAAAATTTTCAGTATGTCAAAAGTAATATATTTTTTAACTGAGGTAAAATAATTGTTATTTTTCAAATAAATTTTAGTTTTGCGACTTCAATAAAACCAAAAACCAAACGATTGTGGAACATCCAATAATTGAAAGTATTCCTTTATGGGCCTCCATCCCGTTTCTGATCATGTTGCTGATGATAGCCGTTGGGCCCTTGTTGTTTCATCACTGGTGGGAACAGAACCGTAACAAACTGATAGTATCACTTGTTCTGGGTATCCCAACAGCAGTCTATCTTATTTCCCAGCATCTGACACATGCTCTCATACACCAGATGTTGTTCGACTATGTGCCATTCATCATTCTGCTGGGCTCTCTGTTTGTTGTTACCGGTGGCATTCATTTGCGCGGAGACCTTGAGGCAAAGCCAACCACCAATGTTATCTTCCTGGCTATAGGTGCAGTGCTGGCCTCCTTCATGGGGACAACAGGCGCCGCTATGCTGCTTATAAGACCAGTGATAAAAACCATATCACAAAGGAAATACAAGGTTCACACTATTCTCTTCTTCATTGCAATAGTAGCCAACTGCGGAGGTCTGCTCACACCTCTTGGCGACCCGCCGCTGTTCCTGCTATACCTCAGGGGTGCGCCGTTCGACTGGTTTTTCCACATGTTGCCTGAATGGGCTTTTGTAAATGTCATGCTGTTGACATTCTATTTTATGGCTGACACCTACTTCTACAAGCGTGAGCCTGCAGAGTGCATCCTGTTCGATAAAACAAACATTGAACCATTGAAACTTACCGGAAGAAGGAATTTTATATTCCTGATCGGCATCGTGCTTTCAGTGGCATTCCTCAACGAGCACTACCTTGACATCATACATGAAAACCACAATTACAGCTTCATCCGTGAAGGCGCAATCCTAAGTATGGCAATCCTCTCCCTGATTTTTACCAACAAGAAAGTAAGACAAGCAAACCTCTTCACCTGGGTGCCTATTACGGAGGTAGCATTTCTTTTCCTCGGAATCTTCGCCACGATGGTGCCCGCACTTATCTTCCTGGAGCAGAATGCAACAGCTATCGGTGTCAATACTGCATCGCAGTTCTATTACGCAACCGGGGGCTTGAGTGCTTTCCTCGACAATGCACCGACAGCGATATCCTTCTATAAACTTGCCCTGGGCCTGCCTGAAGCTCATCTGCCCGGTGCAACTCTGGTCGCAGGGATAGAGGAGCATATTCTCACAGCCATATCACTGGGAGCGGTCTTCTTCGGGGCAATGACCTATATCGGGAATGGTCCTAACTTCATGGTTAAAGCAATTGCCGAAGAGAACAAGATATCCATGCCGGGATTCTTTGGCTATATGTTCAAGTTCTCAATCATTGTATTGTTGCCCATTTACATTCTGGCACAACTCATATTCGTGTAAAAAGTGATCCTGTATTCATCATCACATCATTATATTGAAAAAAGGCGTCTCTTTCGGGACGCCCTTTTTATATTTTAGTTATCACAAGGCCTATTTAAACCTCATCTCATCGGATACAGTCAGCCTCTTACGGCCTTTTGCTCTCCTCCTTGCAATAATCTTGCGCCCATTCACAGAGGCCATGCGCTCCCTGAATCCATGCTTGTTCCTGCGTTTTCTTTTCGAAGGCTGAAATGTCCGTTTCATAATTCTAAGATTTTTTTGGAGGTGCAAAGATACTCTCTTTTTTGTTTCCTCCAAACTCCATTTTTGTTTTTTCTACTTCACAGGTGCATTTTTCAACATCTCAACCAGAAAGTCGTAGAATTTCTCAACAGTTTCAACATTTACCTTTTCATCGGGAGAGTGAGGGAACCTAATCGTCGGGCCGAAAGAGATCATATCCCAGTGTGGATAAACTGCACCAAGCAGTCCACACTCCAGACCTGCATGAATAGCTTTTATCTCGGGTATCTTACCGTATTTCTCCTGATAAACCTTCTGTGCCAGCTTTAGAACTTCAGAGTTGGGATTAGGTTTCCAGCCAGGATAGGTGCCGCCAAATTCGATCTCTGCCCCGGCAAGCTCAAACACACTTGCTATCATCTCTCCTAAAGCGTCTTTCGCAGAGTCAACAGAACTACGCATAAGGCTTTCAACTCTGATTGTGCCGTTTTCGGCTTTTATGATTGCCAGGTTGGTGGATGTTTCTACAAGGCCCTCCATGGCATCACTCATCCTCATCACTCCATGCGGGCATCCGTTAACTGCATTGATAACGTTATTTTGTGTCTCTCTGTCTATCCATGTTGCAGGGACAGAGGCTTCTTCTATTTCTATTGTCATGTCAGGCTCCTTCATTGCCAGTTCAGCTTTTACAATGGCTGCATATTCTTCAATGGCTATACGGATGTCATTCCATTTGCCGGCAGGTACAGTACCTGTCGCCCAGGCTTCACGAGGTATGGCATTGCGAAGGCTTCCGCCCTCAACGCTACTCATCCTGAATCCATACTTCGCTGCAGCAGAGCGCAGGAAGCGAAAAAGAACCTTGTTCGCATTCCCTCTGCCGAGGATGATGTCCATACCACTATGCCCTCCTTTTAACCCTGCAACATCGATCTTAACTCCTTTCACATCACCTTTGACAGGCTCATCAGAGTACCGGAACTTTGCATTTGCATCAGTGCCGCCGGCACAACCGATATATAGTTCTCCCTCATCTTCCGAATCGAGGTTTATCAGGATGTCTCCTTTCAGGATTCCCGGCTCAAGTCCGAAAGCACCGGTCATGCCGGTCTCTTCATCAATAGTCATCAACGCCTCGATCATACCATGAGGTGTGTCCTTCGACTCAAGGATTGCCATAGCAGCTGCCACTCCGATGCCGTTGTCCGCACCCAGGGTGGTGCCGTTGGCAGTTACCCATTCGCCGTCAACGTAGGCCTCTATCGGGTCCTTCTCGAAGTCATGCGCCTTGTCACTGTTCTTCTGAGGAACCATGTCGAGATGGCCCTGCAGAATTATGCCCTTCCTGTTCTCCATGCCGGGTGTTGCCTGTTTGCGGATAATGACATTACCCACCTTATCAAGAATGAACTCCAGATTATGCTCCTTTGCAAACTTCTCCATAAATGCAACAACCGCTGCCTCATGCTTTGAAGGCCTCGGAATTTGTGTCAGGCTGTAAAAGTGTTGCCACAATGTTTTTGGCTCCAGATTCTGAATTGAATTGCTCATAATTATGCTGATTTTTTGATTAATGATAAAAACGAAACAAGACGCCAAAGGTAACGAATTTATCCCTTCCGGGGGTAAGCTCTGTTTTTATTCCTTGTAAGATAAACAACCTTTTTTGTCTGGAAGAAAGGCTCATCAAACATTTCAGAAAGATCATAAAGCCTATTCTCCCAACCCTTTACTTCCTTCAGTTCATCCAGGAAATCACCGCCTTTGAGATAGATTATTCCGTTTGGGAAGCTGTTGATGCCCTGTGAGGCAACCCGGTTGCCAATTAAAGAAACAAACTCCGGCAATCCTGCAACTGCGCGGCTGATCACAAAATCAAAACTCTGCCATAGGTTTTCTGCCCTGGCCTGCCTTGCAAAAACATTTTCAAGCTTCAACTCTTCCACAACACTGTTTACGACATTTATCTTTTTGCCAATAGAGTCGACAAGGAGAAATTTCACCTCAGGGAACAGGATTGCAAGCGGTATCCCCGGAAACCCACCGCCTGTGCCAACATCGAGGATTTCGGTTCCTTTTTCGAAGCTGAAAATCTTTGCGATTGAGATAGAGTGCAACACATGCCTCTCATAGAAGTTCTCCATATCCTTTCGTGAGATCACGTTGATGCGGCTGTTCCAGTAGCTGTAAAGATCAAACAGCTTCTCCAGTCTGGACTCTGCCAGGCTGTCGGGATCGGGAAAGTATTTCCGGATGATTTCCATGGTAAAAGGTATCAGAAAGGATAGATTATGGGGATGAATATCGTTGCGAGTATCCAGAAAAGGATGTTCAGCAGAGTGCCTGCTCTGAGGAAGTCGTAGAACTTGTAGTGGCCTGCACTGTAAACCATGGCATTAGTCTGATACCCTATCGGTGTCATGAAGCTTGCAGAGGCGGCAAATGCCACTGCCATCAAGAAAGGTGTTGGGCTCAGATCAAGACCGGCAGCAGTGGCAATGGCAATAGGGGCAAGCAAAGCTGCGGTGGCGGTATTTGACATGATGCTTGTAAATATGGTAGTGAGAAGGTATAGTCCGGACAAGATTGCGACCGGCCCCCACTGACCGAGAAAGCCTGTAATACCATCTGCTATGAGCACATCCAGCCCCGTATTATACATTGCCGTGCCAAGGGTCAGAGAACCGGCGAGGAGAAAGACCACCTTCCAGTTTATCGCCCGGTACATCTCCTTCATCGAGATGGCCCTTATCAGAACCAGCAGAGTCACAGCGGTAATAACAGCCGGCATGATATCCAGCACCCCGGTGGTGGCCAGAACAACCATTGTGACAATGATTGCTAAAACAGTGATAAAAAGTTTTTTATTGAAATCTATGATTGGGTCTTCAGAGAGCAACACAAACGGGGATTGCTGGCTAAGCTGCTGTTTCTTTAGCTCATGCACGTAATGCTTCTTAACTTCTGCAAGAATAACATCGCCAGCCATAAGCGGAACCATGTACAGATGCTCATGGACGATCTCTGCCCGATGGCGTATTGCCAGTGGTATGGCCCTGAACCGCTGCCTGAAATCTATCTCCTTAAGGGTTTTCCCGTGAAAATCCGAGGTGGAAGTGACTACGATCTCCACTAATGTCGAATCTTTTCCTTTCAGGTCATCATCACCGATACGCCATGATGACTTCACCATAATCCTTGCCCTGTCCTTCAGCGACTTGATCTTGTCAACATCACACCGCACCTTCAGAATGTCATGCGCTTTCAGCACAAAGTCTCCGGCAGGAAGCATAAACCTTTCATCTCCCCGGCGCACTTCAATGATATCCATCTCCAGCTCCTTAAGAAGTGTGCTGTCCATGATCGGCTTCCCAACAGACTCCGCTGTATCCATCAACTCAATCTCTGTGAGGTAATCATGAAGCCCAAACCTCTCGGCAACGGAGCTCTTCTCCTTTCGGTCAGGCAGCAGCTTCCTGCCGAAAAAGAACATGTAGGCTAGCCCGGCAGCCAGAAAAATAAGCCCCATAGGTGTAAGCTCAAACATCCCGAAACCCCGTAATCCTTCATTCTCTGCAATGCCGCTGACAAGAATATTTGTTGATGTGCCGATGAAGGTGCAGGTACCGCCAAAAATTGAAGCAAACGAAAGAGGTATAAGCATCTTCTGTGGGTTCTGCCCGGAAGCATGTGCTATCTGTAGCACAACCGGAATAAATACCGCCACTACAGGAGTGTTGTTCACCAGTGCTGATATCACTGCAATCATCAGCATCATCAGCAATAGCCCACCATTGAAATTGTACCTGAAAGTGCGCGACAGTTTGTATGCCAGAAACTGTAAAGCCCCTGTTTTCAGCAATACGGCACTAAGCACGAACATGAAAGCAACAGTGATAGTAGCCTTGTTACTGAAGCCCTGAACTCCCTGCTCCGGAGTGATAACACCAAAAAGTATCAGGGAAATCATCACCAGCAGAGCTACAAGATCTACCGAAAGCAGCTCCGTTGCGAACAGAATGATCGCAACGACAATGATACATATAGTGATTATTACTGCTGTTGTCATAGCATGCCCTGTTCTCCTGCCTGATCAGGAATTTGAACCTGCAAACCTAACAATATTTTCTATTGATGAATCTTATGCAGTCGGGTCGAATGTTAAAAAATTGTGATTATTCTTGCGAATATTTTCACAACGAAAAATTTCGCAAGCATGAATAAATACCTCTTTTTAATTTCAACATTTTGTTTGCGAATAAAAATTTTTTCTATCTTTGCACGCTCAAAATGGATGTTGGAAATTAACAGACAGATAAGCTATGGCACATCACAAATCAGCATTAAAGAGAATTCGTTCAAACGAAACAAGGAAACTGAGAAACCGTTATTACGGCAAGACCATGCGTAATGCGATCCGCAGGTTCCGTTCACTGACCGACAAGCAGGAGGCAGAAGCTTCACTACCGAAGCTGGTTTCTCTGATAGACAAGAACGCCAAGCGCAATGTGATTCATAAAAACAAGGCAGGGAATCTTAAATCAAAGCTCACGCATCTGGTTAATTCACTGTCTTAATCGTAAAACCGATATATTTTCCAGGGGACTGCCTTCTTGAGGCAGTCTCTTTTTTTTCTTCCATTTTCTCCGATTTCGGCTTCTTGTGCATATATAGCAGAAAGCCGGAGGAAAAAATGGAATACACAGAGGGGAAGCATTTAAGCATAAAGAGCTGGTCTGTAGAGGAGAGACCAAGGGAGAAGATGGCGTTGCAGGGGTGTCATTCTCTCAGCAATGCCGAGTTGATAGCAATCATTGTAGGGTCGGGGTCGAAGAGAGAGACAGCCGTTGAACTGGGCAGAAGGGTTCTGAACCATTTCGGTGGTTCATTGCGAAATATCGAATCTGCCTCTCTGAATGACCTGACCAGGATTAATGGTATCGGCATGGCTTCGGCCACCAGGATTATGGCTGCATTCACACTAGGGCGACGCCACAGGGCTGAAGAGATCCCTAAACGGGCACAGTTACTCTCATCAGGCAAAGCATGGGAGATGATCCAACCCGTATTCGCAGGCAAACAACATGAAGAGTTCTGGGTTGCACTGCTCAACAGGGCAAATATTCTGATACGGACAGTTCAGATCAGCCGCGGCGGAATTTCAGGAACGATTGTGGACTCAAAACTCATCTACTCACTGGTGCTCGAACATAAAGCATCTGCCATGATACTGTTCCACAACCACCCCTCAGGAAACACTGCCCCATCTGAGGCAGACAAGAACCTTACAACAAAAATATGCCAGATAGCAAAAATACTCGATGTGCAGATTCTCGACCATATAATCGCCGGTGATGAAAATTATTTTAGCTTTGCTGACAATGGCCTGATATGATACCCAAGCATGAATAAACGCGATAAGATACTTATTGTCTGTCAACACGGCACAACACCACGCCTCAACTATATTCTGAAAACGCTAATTGTTGAGTTGGCAGGAATGGATTATATATTGACAGATAACCGCAACGACATCCATGACTATCAAGGCGCATGCATCATTTATGGGAATGAGCCGATGAGAGGAGCGATTAATATCTACTCCTGTGGTTTACTTTTTGAAACAGGCATCAACAGCCTGAAGCCCGAGGTTCAGATGTGGAACGGCACCCCGGTACTTTTCAAGACAGGCATTGATGATTTCGGAGTGCCATTTGACATTTTCTCTGCCTCTTTCTGGCTTCTGAGCCGTTATGAGGAGTACCAGGACTTTGAGCCTGATAAGCACGGGAGATTCCACTCTGGGAATTCACTCCTGGCAAAACATGGCCTCCTTCAGACGCCTCTGGTAAACCAATGGCTGGAAATCCTCCTGGATTTCCTTGAAGAAAAATCCGGAAAGCTTAACCGCCAGCCGGACAGCTACCGTTTCATTCCAACAATTGACATTGACAGTGCGTGGGCTTACCGCCACAAACCTCCGCTGAGGCAGATCGGAGGCCTGGCAAAAGCTGCAATGAAATTTAACGTGAGAGAAGCAACAGAGCGGCTGAAAGTCCGTCTCAGGTTAAGCAGAGATCCTTTCGACACCTTCGGAGTGATTGAAGAGATTCATGCCGGAAAAGAAAAACCGATAATCTTTTTCTTGCTGGGCAGATATAGTAAACACAATAAAAATCCGTCGCCCAGAAACAGATGTTACCGTGCCCTGATCAGGAAGACCGAAAGTTTCAGCTATATTGGTATTCATCCGTCTTATGAAACATATCTGGATGCAACACTTCTCAAAGCCGAGACAGATACCCTTGCCGACATCGTTGGAAGGCCTGTTCGCAGAAGTCGCCAGCACTTTCTGCGGATACAGCTGCCGGAAACCTTCCGGGCTCTCATCAGGGCAGGCATCAGGGAGGATTACTCTATGGGGTTTGCTGATGTGCCGGGGTTCAGGGCAGGAACATGCCACCCGTTCAGATTCTATGACCTGCCTGCAGAAGAGGAGACTGACCTGAAGGTATTCCCGCTGGCACTGATGGATGGTACACTGAGGGATTACTCTTACGCTTCAACGGAAGAGGGCACAGCTATCATCCGTGAACTTGCAGACACTGCCAGAAGGCATCACGGAGTCTTCGTGACACTATGGCACAATGAGAGCCTAAGCGAAAAGAAACGATGGAGGGGATGGCTTGATGTTTACCGAAAATCTGTAGAGTATTGTTCAGAAATTGATTGAAATGATCAGATACCTTAAGCATAATGAGATCGACAAGGAGAAGTGGGATGACTGCATTGCAGAATCTGTAAACACTCTTATTTACGGCTACTCATGGTATCTCGATCTGGTCTGCGATGACTGGGACGGGTTGGTGGCGGGTGACTACAAAGCTGTTTTCCCGCTCCCATGGCGAAAGAAATATAGAATATCATATCTTTATCAGCCACCATTCACACAACAGCTGGGATTATTCTCGAGAGAAAAACCGGATCTGACAACAGTTGATGATTTTCTGAATGCTATTCCTCCAAAATTCCGTTTTGCAGAGATATTTCTTAACAGACTTTCTTTCCCTCTGAAAATCAAGATAAAATCACGTAATAATTACGAGTTCAGCCTGGCATCGCCCTACCCGATTATCCGCAGCGGATATTCCAAAAATCTTAATACTAACCTCAAACGCGCTGCGAAAAATGAACTTTTTGTAGCAGCGCATCCGGACATCAACAAAATCATTGAGTTATTCCGCATGAACCGTGGCAGTGCCATAAAGAGTTTTGATGATGCGGCTGCACAACATCTCCGCCGTCTCTGCCATTCACTGGAGCACCGTGGCCATGCCCGGTCATGGGGTGCCTACAGTAAAACCAATGACCTGCTGGCAGGGATTATCTTCTTCTTTGACAAGCAGAGAGCGATATTTATCTTTTCCGGATTATCAAATGAGGGGCGTAGTAAAGGAGCTATGCCACTGATCGTTGATCATGTAATTCAGCAATATGCTGGCAGCGATACGATTCTGGATTTCGAAGGCTCAATGGATCCCGGCCTGGCAAGGTTTTTTGCCTCCTTCGGAGCTGAACTCCATCATTACTGGTTCTACAGGCATAACAGACTGCCATTCCCGCTAAAACAGATTGTAAGGTTGATCAAAGGCTGACAAAATGTGCTATTTGGGGGCTTTGTACAGCAGCCACAAACCCAGTGCAAGAAACAGCCCGTTTGGTATCCATACAGCTACCGCGGGCGCAAGGTTGCCGTTTGTGGCAAAGGTCTCGGAGAACTTCATAAAGATGATATAGCTGAAACTGGCAAGAAGGCCCATTGCGATATGAAACCCGATACCACCGCGCACCTTTCGGCTCGACAGCGAGACACCGATGATTGTGAGAATCACTGTGGCAAATGGATAGGCTAGCCGTTTGTGCTTCTCAACCTCATAAAAAAGTATGTTCTCCGTACCTCTGATCTTGCTGCTATCAATGAACTGCCGCAGTTGACGGAATCCCATATGATCAACATTAATAACCCGTGTGGTCAGGTCTTCCGGCCCTACTGCCAGTAAAGTATCAATCACATGCCCATACGTAAGGTGCTCTCTCTTTCCATCAATAGTACGCAACGTGTACTGCTCAAATAGCCACGACCCGTTCACTGAATCCCAACGCAGGTAATCGGCAGACAGAACCCTATTAACCTCATTTTCATCAATCCTGCTTAGAATCGCCTTATAACCCGACCTGGAAAAGGGGTCGAAGTTCTGCACTGAAATGAACTCCCCGGGAGCTATCTGAAAGTGCATGTAGCTCTCGTAAGATGGCTTATGCTTGCCCATATAGCTCATCTCAAAGTTCATCCTTATCTTGTTCGAATGTGGAATGAGAAAATTGCTCAGCGAAAATGACAACCCTGCCAGCAGAAAGGCTGTGGCCAGATATGGAACCAGCAGCCTCCTGAAACTTATCCCGGCTGCAAGTATCGCAACAATCTCAGTATTGAAAGCCATCCGTGAGGTGAAGTAGATAACCACAATGAAGGTAATTAACCCGATGAACATATTCAGCATAAACGGGATGAAGTTGACGTAGTACTCGAAAACTACCGCCATGAAAGGCACATTGTTCTCCAGAAAGTCATCTATCTTTTCCGAAATGTCGAAAATTATGATCACCATCGTGAGCAGCAGGTTCATAAACAGGAATGTCATGATGAATTTGCGGATGATATATAGATCTATCTGCTTCATCACAATCTTCTGTTTAGTTTCTGCACCATGCTGTTCTTCCATTGTGAAAAGTTGCCGGAGTCAATCATCTTCCTTGCTTCTGTCATAAGGTTCAGGTAGAAAGAGAGGTTGTGAAGTGTTGCTATCATTGGCCCTGTCATCTCACCTGAGATGAACAGATGCCTCAGGTAGCTGCGTGAGATGTAATGGTCGGTGATGATATTCCCCCCGGGGTCGAGCGCAGAAAAGTCATCCTTCCATTTGTTGTTTCTGATGTTAATAATCCCTTCGGATGTAAACAGCATCCCGTTCCTTGCGTTTCTGGTAGGCATCACACAATCGAACATATCTACACCAAGGGCAATGCTTTCGAGCAGGTTCACCGGAGTGCCAACACCCATAAGGTAGCGTGGTTTATCCTCAGGCAGAATACTGCATACAACATCTGTCATCTCATACATCATCTCTGCAGGTTCACCTACCGAGAGCCCTCCGATAGCGTTGCCTGCTGCACCTGATGCTGCAATTACCTCAGCACTCTTTAGTCGCAGGTCGCGGTAAACACTCCCCTGCACTATTGGGAAGAGTGTCTGTGCGTGGCCATACAACGGTTCATTAACATCCATATATGCAATACAACGCTCAAGCCACCTGTGGGTCATCTCCATTGACCTCTTTGCATAATCATAGTCACAGGGATATGGTGTACATTCATCAAATGCCATGACGATATCTGCTCCGATGATTCGTTGAACACCCATCACTGATTCCGGTGAGAAGAGGTGCTTCGACCCGTCGATATGTGACCGGAACCATACGCCCTCTTCACTGATCTTCCTCTGCTCTGCCAAAGAGTAAACCTGGTAACCTCCGCTGTCGGTAAGTATTGGCCTCTCCCAGCTTATGAAACGGTGTAATCCGTCTGCCTTGCCGAGAATCTCCATTCCCGGTCTTAGATAGAGATGATAGGTGTTGCCAAGGATGATTCCGGCATCAATCATATCCTTCAGATCATGCATGTGAACAGCCTTTACGGCGCCCGCTGTTCCTACAGGCATGAACACCGGAGTATAAATCTCTCCGTGATCTGTTGTTATTATGCCGCTGCGCGCCGATGACCCGGGGTCCTGTGACTTAATTGAAAACTTCATGAATAAAGATAACTGCCGCAAAAATAGCAAATCATAAACACAGTTCAGGGAATAAAGATATTAACATCCTGATCAGGGTAAAACCTTTCTGTGTATTTTTGCCCATGCATTTATTCGATTTGCTGATACAGGAATGGCATCAACTCATTGCACCAGAAGTGGGATTCTGGCACATCCTGTTCTGGGTTTTCGCAGCAAGCCTGCTGATACAGCTTCTCTTCTTCTGGATCATCTATGTGAGAATAGCCGCACATAAAACAAAATCCTTCTCACTTCTCAAGCAAAAAGAACCCGTATCAGTTGTCATCGCAGCACGTGATGAATATCTCAACCTATATGAGAACCTTCCTGCAATCCTTGAACAGGATTATCCCGATTTTGAAGTAATTGTGGTGAACAACGATTCCACCGACGATTCTGCAACATTGTTGAAAAATTTTCAACTTCAATACCCACACCTCAAGGTTATCACCCTTGAAAGGAACCTGAATTTCTTCAAAGGGAAGAAGTTCCCGCTGTCGTTAGGCATCAGGGCTGCTAAAAACGACATTTTGATTTTCACCGATGCTGACTGCAAACCCGCCTCTCCTGACTGGATAAATTACATGCATGACATGTTTTCTCCCGACACTGATATTGTGCTAGGCGTTGGCATGTACCAATACAGGAAAGGCCTTCTGAACCGAATAATAAGATTTGAAACCTTCTGGATAGCAATTCAGTATCTGTCCTTTGCCATGGCAGGAATGCCATATATGGGCGTTGGCAGAAACCTGGCTTACAGAAAATCCCTGTTCCTGAAACAGAAAGGATTCATCTCCCACTACAAAGTCTCCTCAGGTGACGACGACCTCTTTGTCAATCAGGCGTCACGCTTCTCCAACATTGCAATACAGGCTCATCCGGATTCTCACACACTTTCACGGCCTGTCACTTCTCTCAGAAGATATTTCATCCAGAAACGAAGGCACCTGTCAACTGGCCGCCACTACCGGCCGCTTCACAAGATGGTGCTTGGAGTTTCAGGATTGTCACAACTGCTTTTCTATGTTGCCTTCATCATACTTATGAGCACCCACACTTTCATCATGCTCTCAATAATCGCATTTGTGCTACGATGGATAAGCCATTGCATTATTATTAAATCTTCTGTAAAAAAATTCGGCTTAAAAATATTTTGTGTATTTTCGCCTTTGATGGAATTATCATTGCTGATACTTCAATTAGCTCTGGCTACTGCGAACCTGTTTATCAAACCTGTGCGATGGAAATAAACAATCATCTCACCGAAAAAGCGAAGCGTGACTATGAACTTGTTGTACGTGCCAGGGACAACGGTGACCAGCATGCTTACGCTGAGTTGATGAAAAACTACCGCGACACGGTTTACTATATGCTTTTGAAGATGACGAATCATCCGATAGATGCGGAAGACCTCACCATTGAAGCTTTTGGCAAGGCTTTCAGAAGCCTGAAGCATTACACCCCCGATTTTGCCTTCTCCACCTGGCTGTTCAAGATTGCATCCAACAACTGTATAGATTTTATACGCAGAAAGCGGAAGATGACCTTATCTCTTGACCAGACGCACGAGTTTGAAGATGGGTCTGAAGGCTCCTTTTCTGTTCCTTCCGGCGACCTTGACCCTGAAGAGGAGTTGATAAAGCAGCAGAAGGCTCAGCTCATGAGAGAGGTCGTCGAAAAGCTGAAGCCTCATTACAGAAAGCTTATCACGCTAAGGTATTTTGATGAGCTCTCGTATGAAGAGCTGGCAGTGGAACTAAACCTTCCATTGGGTACTGTCAAGGCACAACTATTCAGGGCAAGGGAGCTCCTGTATAACTTCCTGAAGAGAAGAAGTGACCAGATTTAAACATTACCTTTCCTGAACTTCCAGGCAAGCATTCTTTGCTTCAGTGTTGTGGGAATTACCTTTTCCAGGTAGAAAAGGAATTTGGCAGGGAATCCGGGCAGTATGAGCCAGCCTCCCCGCAGCATCCTCCTGACAGCCAATTCTCCTACCCTCTCCGGCTCCAAAGCTGTCTTCCTCCCAAAGTAACCCGCACATGCTATCCGGGCCTTAACATCTGCATTAGTGTTTACCGGCCCCGGACACAAAAGACTCACCTTCACTTTGCTGCCCCGCATCTCCTCCCTGAGTGCCCTCGAAAAAGCATAAACAAAGTATTTGCTCGATGAATAAACAGTTTTGTATGGTATCGGGAAAAATGATGCTATGCTGCCAACATTGAGAATATGACCTGCAGGATGGCTTCTGATCATCTCCAGCATCAACCTGGTTAATCCAACAACATTTACAATGTTCACATGTAACATCTGATTATACCTGTCTCTGTCAAACGATGAAAAGGGGCCAAGGCTCCCGAAACCTGCATTGTTTACCAGCACACTCACTCTGAAATTATTCTCTATTACCCAGTTATAAATCCGCTTATCAGCCTCATTATCACAGAGGTCTTCCGGGAAAACATGAACCGGGCAGTTGAATTTCGAGGATAAGTAGTCGCCGCTCTCTGTAAGGGCTTCTCCGGGAAGAGCCACCAGCAACAGTCCAAACCCTCTTTCTGCCAGAGCTCCTGCAATTGCACGGCCAATGCCTTCACTACCGCCGGTAACCAATGCATAACGCACAGAATGTGTTGTGTTTACCTGCATAATCCAAAATGTTTAATTATTTGTTTCACCCCCTCCTCATAGGGTGTGATCTCATATCCGAGCTCTTTTACAGCTTTCTCAGAAGTCACACTCCAGTTCCGACTATATTTCCTTACCCATCCGGGCGTTATCATAGGTGCCCGTCCGGTCAGCTCTGCCCATTGTTTCATCAGCCATGCTGCAGAAATCATCAACGGCAGCGGTATTCTGAAAAGCCTGTATCGGCATCCTGCGACCCCGCCGGCTCTGAGGAAAAGTTCCCTGTAACTCATGTTCTCTCCACCCAGCACATACCTCTCGCCATGCTTTCCTGTTTTCATTGCCAGCATATGCCCCCTTACAACATCCTCGAGATATGCGTAATTGCCGGTTGTGTTCCCGCTCCCGGGCAAAAAGCGCCACTTACCGCTTATAAACTGCACTATCAGCTTTGTAACACTATTGCTTGCATTGAGGATGCCAGGACCATAAAGGCGTGTTGGGTTTACAATCACAATCCTCATACCCTCACCCTGATAATCTCTTGCCATCTCCTCCATTATCCACTTGCTCTCTTCGTAATATGTGAAAAAACCACTGCGCTTTTCACTCAGTTCATCTGTCGCCATAACACCCGGTGACGGCCCAAGCACACCGGCAGTAGAGGTGACAACCACCGCCTCAATTCCCGCTCTGGCAGCTTCGTCAAGAAGCCTGACCGTAGACTCAACATTGATCTTGCGGTAATGCCCTCTATCCCGGTGCCAGACACCAGTGAAGGCTGCCAGATGATATACCTGGCTGCATCCGGCAACCGCAGCACGAATAGATTCAACATCCTCAACCGAACCCTTGAAAAGCCTTATCTTCGGATGCTTCAGCATTTCTGCCTTTGCCTCAGACCGGTAAAGTGCGTGCACCTCCTGGCCGGAATCCGCCAGGTGTATCGCAAGCCTGCTCCCAATAAGTCCTGTCGCGCCGGTGATGAGTATCTTCATTGCCTGTTGCGATTTAGTGGAGATATGATCTCTGTATGATTCCGCAACGAAAAGAGATCGTTGGAGCATGCCATGGAGCAGTGAACCAGAAAAGCAACCCAAAAGTTACCTGTTGCAAGTGTGATTAAGCAGAGAAGAATACCGAGCGGTATCGCTCCGAAGGCCTCGCCTGCCCCCTTGGGTATATGTACCAGTGAATAGAACAGCGTGTTTATCATGATCGCTGTCCAGGGTGAAACCACCTCAAGAAGGCCAAACAGAAGAAATCCCCTGAAAAACACTTCATAACCTGCCAGGTAAAGAATCCAGCACAGGATGTTTACAAAAACCAGACGTCTGCCCCAGACAGGTTCACGCACCTGCGGGTATTGTGCTCTGTGTGTGCTGCTGCGAGAGGTGAATGATGACATGATGACAGGTACCGGCAACAGCACAAGCAGCCAGAAAAAGAACTCCTTTGATGCTGACAGACATACCCATGAAAGAGGAATCAGGGGAAACAAGACTCCGAAACTCAGAACAGGCAACAACCCTAACCAGAGAACTCCACCAATCTTGTCAGACAGCACCCCGACAGAGTACGGCTGCAAACCGGGCAGGATTTTCCTTATCAACCAACCGATCAATAATGTGTGATTGAAAAAATAATAAAAGAGAAAGATCAGAAGTGAGAACCCTATTATGACAATAAAATTTAGGCTGATGTAAATATCGTTAGAGTAAAGATCTATCATAGGAATAAAGATTTATGACAATCTGGTCTCTCAGTATAACCATGAATCAGACTGACAAAGAAAAGAAATTTATCAACAAACAACCTTACTCCTTCATCATCCGGTAACGTTGTGTCTTGCCCTGTGAGCTTACCTCAACGATATAAATACCGCTGGCTTCATTGAAGTCAAACCGGTGCATGGAAGAATTGATGTTTGTTGCATGGTATATCAACCGGCCATGAATATTATATGCTTTGATGGTCACATCCTGTAAGCTTCCTAAAGTCACATTGATAATCCCCTGGTTTGGGTTAGGGAAACAAGATACACCGTCAAACAGATCGCTTTTTTCTATGCCAACTGTTGAAATAGTTACACACACTGAAGTGTCGGTGCATCCATCCTTCGTTACTTCGACAGCATAAACGCCGTTTGCCGTGGCGGTGAAGACTTGTGAGGTGTCACCCGGAATCACCGCGAAGTTATTGTTGCAGTCCAGCCACTGATACGTCGCTCCTGCTTCATTTGCCGTGATGACAGGGTCTGTTACTGTAACACCAACATCAACATTGATTATGGTCAGATCAAGTGTGACAACACTGTCACAACCTTCCACCGTGCTTAATATGTGCGTCGCAGTATTGTTGCTGGCAGTGTAGGTTACCCCATCAATCCACTGAAAGGATTTGCATGCGGTATGACTCTCTGTGCTTGCTGCACTGTAATTTATCGTTAAGTCAAGGGTAATGATCGAGTCACATCCGGAAGGCAAAGATATTGTATGTGTAGCCGTATTGTTGCTGGTAGTATAGGTTATTCCATCAATCCACAGAATCGAATCGCAGGCTGTAATGACATCGGTTGAATAAAATGCACCCATTGGATTTACCTGATTGATAGAAGCCGTTGAAGCTACCCAATTTGAGGTTGATCCGGCTAGTGCAAAATTGAGGAGGGTTCCATTATGGTTTGTGGTAAAATCCTCCAATGTAGTTACGGCTGTATTGGTGCCTCCCGCAACCCCCTGGTTAAATTTGTAATATGCCACCAGGTTTGGTTGTGCGACAGTGAATTCTGCATTCATAGAAAGATCTATCTCGCACTGGTTCCTTACTACACTCCAGATCCGAAGCTCATCCAGTTCTCCGTTGAAATACTGGCTTCCATCGGTTCTGCTTCCAATGGCCATCATGTTGCTTGTCCCTGTTGAAGAGGTTCCTCCACTGGTGGCTGTTTGCAATACGCCATTTATATAGATTTTAGCTTCCTGTGTGCTGGCCTTCCATGTACAGACTACATGCGACCATTGTCCAAAAGGAAGGCTTGAGCCGGTAACAAGCCCAACCGTATTGTTCAGGTAAAAATAAACCTGTCTGGTGGCCGACAGAGTCAGCGAAAAAAAACTGGATGTACTAAACTGCGCAAAGAGCACCCTGGCAAATACACTTCCCTCTGGCTTAATCCAGGCTTCCACGGTGAAATCGTTGCCGGCAGGATTCGTAAACAAAGCCGGAAGAGATGTTGTAACATAATCATTGGCTCCATCAAAATGAAGAGAATTTCCGGGGGTCTGAGCATGAATTGATACTATCCACATTGACAGGATCCCAATTAATAACATTGTCTTTTTCATGTGTCTGAATTTTGGTGTTTGATTGATTATCTGGTTAATAATTATTATTCTTCTCAATCATTATTTGCTTGTAATTTTTGACCATCTATTAACCAACTCTTGTGAAATTCAAATTTTGACTGGCGTTACCACATGAACTTCTGCTGCCTCAACCTATGGTCTGACAAATTTAATCCAAAAACTGATCAATACAACAGTCTGAAGCCAATATTTGCGAAACAGGCAACATCGTATTGAAGTTTAGTATGCTGTTGAAGATTTTCTCCTTAACAGTTGCTATTGGTAAAGTAATGCTATATTTGTTGTTACTATTGAATTTCGAAATAATAACATTTGGAGAATGATAATCTATTGGGGTAAATTCATATGGTAAAAATTGATCTTTGCTCAATCAATGAGCTCCCGGAACTTTTAGAGTTTATTAATTTGAACTGGAAAAAAGAACATTCTCTTATCACCAGTCGGGAATTAATGAACTGGCAACACTTTAATAAATCATTGAACTGCTATAATTTCCTGATGGCAAAGGACATAGATTCAAATAAGATTTTAGGAATTCTGGGGTTTATCCCTACCTGGCAATTTGATGAAAGTCTGTTTGAGAACGGAGATATTTATGGGGCGATCTGGAAAATTGATGACAACAACCCCAAAGCAATAGGGAAAGGACATAGCCTTTTTAAAGAACTTCAAAGACTGCCTTATTATAAAAATTTTGGTGCGATAGGCATATCAAGGGATTCAATAAGATATATGAGGATAATCAACTACAAAGTCGAAAAACTAATACAATACTATATCATCAATTCAACATGTACCGATTTTAAAATTGCTGAAATTCAAGAATTTTCAGAAACAGATACAAATGGAAGTCCGTGCAACTACTGCTTAAGGATAATTGAACAATTAAACAATCTTGAACTAGAAACTGCTTATAAACCAATTAAAACAATAAAATACCTATTTAATAAATATCAACAACACCCAATTTATAATTACAGCTTTTATGGCATCTTCGATAACGACTCAATAAAAGCACTTTTTGTAATCAGAAAAATTGAATTATTTAATTCTTCTTGCTTAAGAATAATTGATTGCATTGGAGATCTATCAGGTATTGGATCCCTTTATCCTGAATTTCAAAAACTATTAAAACATGAAAATGCGGAATACATTGATTTTTATAATTATGGCATTAACCCTTCGGTTTTTCAATCCTTAGGTTTTGACTTCATCAGAGAAGATGATAAAAATATTATTCCCAATTACTTTGAGCCTTTCGAAAAAAAGAACATAACCCTTGAGTGTGCGTTCAACTCTACCGATCCTGATTATGTTTTCTTTAAAGGTGATAGTGACCAGGATAGACCAAACTTAATCAGATAAAATCGTGAACAAAGTGACAATAATAATGTATCACTATGTCAGGGATTTGAGACATAGCAGATACCCCGGGATTAAAGGTTTGGATATTTCCCTTTTTTATGAGCAGATTGCTTATCTTAAGAAGAATTATGCTTTTATTACAATGGAAATGCTTATTGACGCCATTGAAAACAAGACTTCCTTGCCAGATAAGGCATTGTTGTTGACTTTTGATGATGCTTATTCAGATCATTTCAGTTATGTTTTTCCTTTTCTAGACAAACATAAAATTCAGGGTTCGTTTTTTCCGCCTGCGAAGGCAATTACTGAGAATATTGTATTAGACGTTAATAAAATTCATTTTATACTTGCCGCAGAAAATGATAAATTGAAAATTATTTCCGAAATAAAAAACGAATTAAAAAGGTTCGGGAAAGACTATGACTTTAGAAGTTTTTCAAGGGAAAATAACAACAATGCTTATTCTAACCGATTTGACTCACCGGAAGTAATATTAATAAAAAGGCTTTTACAGGTTGAGCTGGAAGGATCACTAAGAAAAACAATTACCGCAAATCTCTTTGAAACAATAGTTGGAATTGATGAAGCTTCATTCAGCCGGGAATTATACATGGATGTTGAGCAACTACAGTGCATGAGCAGAAATGGGATGCACATTGGAAGCCATGGATATGACCATTACCGATTAAGTTCATTGGAACGTGAAAAGCAAAAAGATGAAATTGAAAAGGCACTTGCTTTTTTAAATCTTATTGGAAGCGATTTGAAAAATTGGACAATGTGTTACCCTTATGGTGATTATAATCAGACAACACTTGAATTGTTAACGGAATATAAATGTAAGCTCGCATTCACAACAGAAGTAAATATTGCTGACTTACAGCACTGTAATAAGTTCACATTGCCTCGGCTCGACACCAATGATCTGCCCAAGGATAAAGAATCCGATACAAACGATTGGTTTTCAAAAGCGTGATAATGACATTTATATCTCTCTCTAACAATGGTTCAGATACTCATCAATCAAATACTCTGCTCTCTTAATATCCTTCGTTTTTAAAGTAACGGTAATTGCCTTTTTTATCATAGAGCTGAAATTTAACTCATTAATAATGTCCTTATTGAATGGTTTTGCTTGTTCCGGTTCAATCTGGCACCTGCTTAAACGAAGTTAAAAGGCAGTTTAACCCAATACCTGGTGGGAAAACAATTTATCTAATAAAATAGAGTGTCAGGAATCTATGATTTTGTAAATTTGCTTTCTGAAAAAATTTGCAGAGAGACATGAACGATTTACAGTTATTTCAACAGGATATTTTGCGAGGAATTCCTGAGGAGCTGCCTGAGCCGAAGTCATATGACCATGACATCAACCATGCGCCGAAGCGGAAGGATATCCTGACCCCGTCGGAGAAGAGGCTGGCCATACGTAACGCTTTGCGCTACTTTCCTCCACAACATCATGAGGTTCTGGCGGCGGAGTTCGCTGCGGAGCTGAGGGAATACGGCAGGATTTACATGTACCGCTACCGTCCTGATTACAAGATATTTGCCAGAGACATAGACTCCTTTCCACACCGGTCGAAGCATTCAGCAGCTATCATGGTTATGCTCAGCAACAATCTTGATGATGCTGTTGCACAGCATCCGCACGAGCTGATCACTTATGGCGGTAATGGTGCAGTGTTTCAGAACTGGGCTCAGTATCGTCTTGCGATGAAGTACCTGGCAGAGATGACCGATGAGCAGACCCTTGTGCTTTACTCCGGCCATCCGATGGGGCTTTTCCCGTCACACAGGGATGCACCCCGTGTGGTTGTCACCAACGGGATGATGATTCCGAACTATTCGAAACCCGATGACTGGGAGCGGTTTAATGCATTGGGAGTGACTCAGTACGGCCAGATGACAGCCGGCTCATTCATGTATATCGGCCCGCAGGGCATCGTTCACGGCACCACCATCACAGTGATGAATGCTGCAAGGATGATAAGTTCGCAGGACAAGATGAATCTGTTTGTGACTGCGGGACTGGGAGGTATGAGTGGGGCACAGCCCAAGGCTGCAAACATTGCAGGTGTTGTGAGCATCACGGCAGAGATAAATCCAAAGGCAGCCTTCAAGCGCCACGAACAGGGATGGGTGGATGAGCTGGTGCAGGATGCTGACGACGCGATTGATCTTGCCCTGGTGTTCATGCAGCGCAATGAAGCCCGTTCAATAGCCTACCTCGGAAATATCGTTGACCTGTGGGAGCGACTTGCAGAACGCAATGTCCATGTGCACCTTGGCTCCGACCAGACATCTCTCCACAACCCCTTTGCAGGTGGTTACTATCCCGCCGGGCTGACATACGACGAGTCAGTGGAAATGATGGCGAAAGAACCTGTTCTGTTCAGAGAAAAGGTTTATGAGTCGCTACGGCGACATGTGAAGGCTGTCAACGCCCTCGCTGAACGGGGCATGTACTTCTTCGACTACGGCAACGCCTTCCTTCTTGAGTCGGGCCGTGCTGGTGCCGAGATCCTCAAAGATGACGGCTCCTTCAGATACCCTTCATACGTGCAGGATATCATGGGACCGATGTGTTTCGACTTTGGCTTCGGGCCTTTCAGGTGGGTCTGCACCTCCGGCAAGCCGGAAGACCTTGAAATGAGCGACAACATCGCCATGCAGGTACTGGAACAGCTGGCTGAACAGGCACCTGAAGAGATCATGCAGCAGATGAAAGACAACATCAGATGGATCAGTGAAGCCCAAAAGAACAAGCTGGTTGTTGGATCACAGGCCAGGATCCTATATGCTGATGCTGAGGGGAGAACAAGAATTGCAGAAGCCTTCAACAATGCGGTCAGGAGCGGCAAGATCTCAGCCCCGATAGTGCTGGGGCGGGACCACCACGACGTATCAGGCACCGACAGCCCTTTCAGGGAAACATCAAACATCTACGACGGCTCGCAATTTACTGCCGACATGGCTATCCATAACGTCATTGGCGATGCTTTCCGCGGTGCAACCTGGGTCTCAATACACAACGGTGGTGGTGTCGGTTGGGGTGAGGTAATAAACGGCGGCTTCGGAATGGTGCTGGATGGCTCCGAAGAGGCGGACAGAAGACTTAAGATGATGCTCTTCTGGGATGTCAACAACGGCATCGCCCGAAGGTCATGGGCAAGAAATGAAGGTGCGGTATTCTCGATAAAACGTGCTATGGAAGCTGACCCTAACCTCATGGTCACCCTGCCAAATTTTGTTGATGATGAGCTCCTCGAATCGCTGGTATAAATATTTCTATCCTGCTTGATTTCAAACTAACGAATAATACCTCTGAGCCATGAAGAAAAACATCGCCTTACTGATCCTCACAACGCTGATTCTTACAATATTCTCATGCGAACTTCTGGAAGACCCGGAACCTTCCGACCCTCGCGACAACTTTGTCGGCAACTGGACTGTCAACGAAATCAGCTCCCTTTATGGTACCACTAACTATAACGCAACCATAATCTACGATCCGGGAAACTCATCACAAGTGCTGATAAAGAATTTCTATCACTTTGGTATGGAGATCGAAACTTATGCTATTCCTACTCTTACCTCCATCACTGTTCCGGAGCAATATGTATGCAGCCACACAGTCAAGGGCAGCGGAAAACTCTCATCCAACAAAAACCGGATTGACTGGACATATACTGCCAATGACGGCGCTGACATTGATAATGTAACAGCAACGTTCACCAAACAGTAACGGCTACTCTGATTCCTCAGAAGCCTCAGTGCTCTCTTCCGGGTTAGCCTCCTGTTCTCTCTTAAGATCGTCCTGAATAACCATGAGATTCTTCACAACTTTATCGTAGATTCTGTCAAACTGTTCCGGCTCGCCGGCATAATATCCGAGGCTTTCTCGGAACTGCTCCCTGTCAACTCCATGCTTCGCGAACACTGTTGAGTACCAAGGCACTCCCGAGTCTGTCTCCTTCTGTTGGATATATTCAAGCTGAATCATAACACCTTCAACAATGAAGATGTCTGTCAGAATCGCTATCATCACAGAATCCGGCAGAACATGTCCCGGAGGAGTGCTTTTCTTACCACAACCTCCGCAACCGGCAGACATAAAGATTAACACAGCCATCATCAAGACAAACGCCATAACCTTCATAACCCATTTAACCCTTAACATACCTGCTTCTGCCATCGCTCTTATAGTTTATAACCTACTCTCGCCTCTTACCTCCATCACCCAGTTTTTCATCATCAGGAAACCCAATGGCGTCATCACCGATTCGGGATGGAACTGCACTCCGGAGACATCTGATTGTTTATGCTCAAAAGCCATGATATTTCCGGATTTATCGGCAGCAGTGACCTTTAGATCTTCTGGGAAATGTTCGGGGTCTGCAACCCAACTATGGTAGTGGCCGGTTTCGAAGTATTCGGGAAGTTTACGGAACAGTACTGCATCCTTGCCAAGCTGCTTTGTGACGCACTGTCTGCCATGAAGCACTGAGGCAAGGTTCATCAGTTTTCCCCCAAAGTGTTCAATTATCGCCTGGTGCCCCAGGCAGATTCCCAGAAGTGGTTTCCTGCCTACAACCTTACCGACTACCATTTTCGTCAATCCGGCTTCCACCGGCAACCCCGGCCCCGGTGAAATAACAATGCCGTCATAACCATCCATCGACAAGCACTGCTCATCATCATTCCTGAAAACATCCACAATATCGGCCAGTTGTTCCAGATAATGGCAGAGGTTCCAGGTAAAGGAGTCGTAGTTGTCAACGATCATGATCTTCATAGGGCAAAGATAGACGAAAACTCTTTCCGGGTTACAGCGAAATTACTTAGATTTGCACCCTGAAACGTTCATTATCAACAAAATCATAAACAATTAATTATCATATCATGAAGAAGGTTATTTCAACAGTAAATGCCCCAAAGGCAATTGGCCCTTACAGTCAGGCTATTGAGGCGAATGGCTTATTGTATATCTCCGGTCAGATTCCTGTGAACCCTGCAACAGGTGAAATCCCGGAAGGCATTACTGCGCAAACAAAGCAGGTTATGGAAAACATCGGCGGAATTTTAAGGGAAGCCGGCTATGACTACCAACATGTTATTAAATGCACCTGCCTGCTGAACGACATGGAAAACTTCAAGGCCATGAACGAAGTTTACGGCAGTTATTTCCCTGAGAATCCCCCTGCAAGGGCAGCTTACGGGGTGGTTAAGCTCCCGCTTGGAGTGATGGTGGAGATTGAATGCATTGCAGCCAGATAGAAGATGTTTAGATGTTTAGGGGTTTAGATGTTTAGATGTTTAGATGTTTAGGGGTTTAGTTGTCTAGGGGTTAACTCAACACAATATAGCAATGAAAATAAGACTAATATCATTTCTAACGATTTTTTTAATGTTCATTCAGGTGGGCAGGGCGGATGAGGGCATGTGGTTGCCTTTACTAATGACAGAGCAGAACTGGGATGCGATGCGTGCCCGTGGCTTCAGGATGACTCCGGAAGACCTGTACAGCATTAACCAGGCAAGCCTGAAGGATGCAGTGGTGCTGTTTGGCCGGGGTTGTACAGGAGAGATTGTCTCCGCCGAAGGTCTGTTTCTCACAAATCACCATTGCGGATTTGGCAGGATCCAGTCGCACAGCACTGTTGTCAACGATTACCTGAAGCATGGATTCTGGGCATCTTCAAAGCAGGAGGAGCTTCCCAACGAAGGGCTTACCGCCTCTGTCCTGGTACGGATGGAGGATGTAACACCACTGGTTGAGAAAGCCCTGAAGCCCGGGATGACCGAAACGGAAAGAGAGAACGCAATACGGAAGGTGAGTGCTGAGATCGTGGAGGAGGCAACAATGGGGAACCACTACAGTGCTGAAGTAAAACCTTTCTTCCATGGCAACCAGTTCATCCTGGTGATCACGGAGGTCTTCAGGGATGTGAGGCTTGTAGGTGCTCCGCCATCCTCAATAGGAAAGTTCGGAGGAGATACCGACAACTGGACATGGCCGCGCCATACAGGCGATTTTGCCATCTTCAGAATATATGCAGACAATGAGAACAAGCCGGCAGCTTACTCAGACACCAATGTTCCTTACAAACCACGTAAGTTCTTTGAACTATCAGTAAAAGGGGTAAAGGAGGGCGATTTCACGATGGTTTACGGGTTCCCGTTCCAGACCGAACAGTATCTGCCTTCGCATGCTATCAACCTTTACCAGAACCACACCTATCCGATAATTATCAAGGTAAGGGACAGGGAGCTGGAGGTAATAAACAATGCCAAGGCCACATCAGATGAGCTGAGGATCATGTATGCGGCACGTCAGGCAAGTGTTGCCAACGGCTGGAAAAAGTTCATGGGTGTAATACCCGGCCTGCAAAGGTTTGAGGTTCTGGACAAAAAGATTGCCGGAGAGTCGGAAACCCTGGATCTGTTGGAAGGAAACCCTGAGATGCTGAGTTATTATCAGGGAATTCTTGATGGGTACAGCAAAGCATATTCGGCATTACAACCGGCAGAGATATGGAACTCCTATTTCACTGAGTGCTTCTGGAAGCAACCTTTCTTCCGGTTTCTGTTCCGGGCTTACTGGCTGCCCGCCTACGACATGAACAGCACAGAAGGCCAGACAAGGGAAAGCAGGACCATCGAAGAGATCTGCAATGCCCTGCCCGGTTTTTACAACTCGGCAGATATCGCAACGGAGAAGAGACTCATGGCCGCTATGATCAGTATGTTCATTGAAAACTTACCGGATGAGCAACTCCCACCCGCTCTGTCGAGGGCTAAGGTCAGATACGCTGATCAGGGTGAGTTTACAGATTATCTGTTCAGCAAATCTGTCTACGGGTCACGCCACAAGGCAGAGTCGTTCTTCACAAACTGGAGGGGAAAATCCTCACTGAAGAAGCTCACAAAAGATCCCTTGTTCAATCTGATGAAGGAGGTCGTTGACCATTACCGTATAAACTGGCATCCTCAGATTCAGTCAGCAAACAGAACCATCGACAGTTTGCACAGGTTGAACATGAAGCTGATCCTTGACCTCAACCAGAGCTCTATGATATACCCCGACGCCAATGCTACACTACGCATCTCCTATGGACAAGTGAGCGGCTCCTACCCGAGAGACGGAGTTAAGTATCTGCATCAGACTACCCTGGATGGCATCTTCATGAAGGAGAGCATGGGTATTGCAGACTACACTGTTCCCGAAAGGCTGAGAGAGATCAACAACCCGGAACTATTTGGCGATTATGGCATCAATGGCACTATGCCGGTTGGATTCATTGCCACAAACCATACTACCGGTGGCAACTCCGGCAGCCCGGTTCTTAATGCCGACGGACATCTTATCGGGATCAATTTCGACAGAGCCTGGGAAGGAACAATGAGCGACCTCTATTTCGAACCATCAATATGCCGCAACATCAGCATAGACATCAGATATCTGCTGTTTATCGTGGATAAATATGCCGAAGCTCAGCATCTGCTGGAGGAGATGGTGATTCACAGGTAGCCCTGCCTTTTGTGCTTTTTATACATCTGCTGTGTTCAGAAACTCAAACAGATCATCCGTATTGTTGCAGGGCGCATAGCATGTCCTGTTCTTACATTGGTTAACATATTTCCCATAGTTCTAAAACAGCTACAGAGGCGAAAAGTTCTAACTTACATGCCTGTTATCAAACTCACATTGTTAATAACACCTGCAGTTCAGTGGCTGAAGAGATAGAAATAAAGAGTATTTTTGGCACAATAGAAAACCTATTGTAGAATGAAGCTGACACGAAGTCGCAGATGCCCTTACTGCAGGAGTAATCAGAATTTCAGGCAGCACCGCCAACCCTGGATGCGCAGGATACCCGGCAGCAGACTGTATGAATGTCAGTATTGCAGCAGCAAATACGTTAGCGTGTACCGTATTTTCTCCTTTGGTGTCGTCAAGGGAAAAGATTTTGCCTTAAAGGGCCTTCGCTCCCGCCGGCACAAGCATGCCTAGAAAAGTTTTTTCAGTTCTGCCTTAAGTGCCTGTATAGCGAATAGTGTGGGGTGCTTCTCTGTCATTGAAGCACGCTCAAGGATATGGCGGCAAAGGTCTATACCATTTTCGCCCTCCTTGATATCTGAACCTGCATTGTAAATAAGCTGAATAATCTCCTCCTTGGCCTTCTTAACCTGATCCCAAGCTTCATTGGACACATAGAGCTGCTGGCTCATGTTATGATCATACTCATCGCGTATACTCTTAAGAAGCAACCCCTGCATCTCCCCTGACCCAATGCCGGTCTTACGCATACGCATAACAAGATTGTCGGGAGTGATACGCTCCAGAAGCAGTATTATACGCTCGTATGCCTGAAGCCGCACAGGTGTGATGATCTTCGAGTTCTCAATTTTAAGCTTCACCAGATTCGTACGGTCAGATGCCTCAAGCTCCATCCTCCTCATCTGCTCATCTCTTTTAAAGAACATCCGTATTATGAGCCATACTGCTGTAACCAGAATCAGCAATGGTAAAAGATACTTTAAGAATTCAATGAAAATGCTCATCTCAGACAGTTTTCGTTTATTAAAGCAGAATTGTTAATACCGTTAGGATTTGCAAATATCGGTAATTGTTTGGAATATTGAATACAGAACACTAAACTGCCGTGAACCGGAGGTCTTTTTCAGAACCCTAAACCAATCTTAAACCCAAAGGTGACGCTTGGCAAAACGTAGTTGTATGGCTCACCAAGAAAGTCGGGGGTGCCGGCCAGATCTTTGGTGTCATAATTAAATGTTGAGAAATATCGCCTCAATCCCAGTCCAAACCATGAATCAGCATACACATTCTTCGATTTGGCCAAAATCATGCTTCTCCCAAATTTAAAGTGAAAAGCAACCTGATGTTTATATTCTGCCATCGAAAGCCATTGGCTGAAGGAGCCGTTGTTCATCTGATACCATCCTTCGCTCTGAAGATTCCGGATCTTGTACAATCCCTCAAAAGCAATGTATGCGCGCCTGTCATTGAGATGAAGGTAGCTCTCATCTTCAAGGTAGTAACGCAGTTCCGTCTTCACCTTGGCTCCATGGTTCATCTTGCCTCTGTCAAACATCCATGTTGTTTCTGATGGCAAAACCCACCCTAACTCATGCTGTAAGTAAAACGGCCATCCCAAACGGTACTCAAAAGCAACCTGCAACGATGGCTGAGGAATTTCAAGCAACGCCAGAGGTGAGAACTTGATAAAATGTGATGGGTATGGCCTGCCCGCAATCTCCCGCAACGGATCCTCATCCTCCTGCGCAGTTAGAAGTGAGGTGTTGAGCATAATCACAAACAGAAACAGTACAGGAATTCCTGATTTCATAGAAATATTGATAAATTTAATAAACAACACTTTCTCTTCAGACTGACAATTTGTGTCAGGTTATTCTCAAGAAGATGAAATTATATTTCACCCTCTTGTTGTATTATGACTATTCCAACACTAGGGCACAGGTATCGTTGAAAGCAATACCAGATTGTTGATGTCAGAGTAATCATATTGATAAATCCCGCCAGGGCCTGTAACAATAAGTACGCTGTTGTATGGAATTACATCATACGACTTGATATTGCTAAAGAGGTGAATTGTTGTCAGCACGTTGGGATTAGTCACATTATAAACACCCAGTCCATGGTCACCATGGCAGATAAACAGCACATTGTTGTCAATACCGAGGCCCCAGGGTTCTGTCATAGGATGTGTTTGTACCAGTGACGGGTTGTTGATATTGCTGATATCAATAATGTCAAGCTGGTTGGAGGTGAAACCTATACGGCAGTCTCCACCGCTTCTGAGAGTCACATAAGCATAGTTCCCTTCTGCCACCACTGGGTCACAGCTCATCACGTGTGCAAACTGTGCGATATAAACCGGATCGGCGCAATTTGCGATGCTGTATATAAACATTCCCGTTGAAGAGCCGATAAGGAGATAGCTCCCGAATGGGAAAATAGTCTCAATGCCGAATCCAATATCCACCTTTTTCACAAAAGTTGGATTTGTTGGATCATTGATATCCATCACGTGAAGTGAAGTCTGATCAACCACGTATAGGTGGTTACAGGCGATGGTGAATCTGGCCATTGAGCCGCCTTTGCCGCTGCCGGGGCCTTTGCTGTCTGTAAAGCCGTCTGATGATTTCTCGCATGCTGCCAGCATGAAAACCATCGCTGCAAGTAGCAGCACATTTATCCTGCGTTGAGCTATCGGTAACATTTCGGATTATTTAAAGTTGTGTATTCCCAATCGATAACAACACCTTTTGTTGTATCGACACATTCAAAATATTCGCCTCTTATCTGTTCAGGGTAGAGCTGAAACCCTTGCGGGAACTGATTGGCGACACGTTTTACAAGTGTGATATTGCCAATATCCTTGATGTCGAACGCCACCAGGTCATTAACATTATCGGCGTAGAGGATTCCACTGCTCACAGCAACATCGTTACAGCCGGGCACATTAATAAATGCTATGGCCTTTGGGTCTGAAGGATCCTGGTTGTTGAAGACATGTATCCCTTTAAGTCTTTCGACAATGAAGAGGTAGTCGTAGTAGATGTAAATCTTACCCGGCTTCACTAGTGCTTGTGGAGCTTCGGCAGAAACAGTGTAGGCAGCCTGTCGGGGCATGTAAACCGGTTTGTAACCCTTCACCTCCTTAGGTGGGTTACCCCAGCCATCATCCCATGAATTACAGGCGTATCCCATACTCAGCAAGAGCATCAGGATAACAGGCATTTTTAATCGGTGTAGTTTCATGTCAAGCATGGTTTGTTTGTGAATAATGAATATTAAAGGACTTATGGTCAACAGTAACCCTGGTGATCTAACCTCCGCTGACAAGGTGCAGCACTGTCACGTTATCCCCGTCACGAATCTCCGCATGCTCATACTGGTCGCGCTTTATCAGCTTGTTATTTATTTTTACCACTAACAGCTTGAAGGTGAAATTTTTGTGCTTCAGCAGCTCCTTAACCGTCATAACTGTTGCTTCGATCTCTTCAGGTCTGTTGTTCAAAATGATGTTCATACTGTATAAATGGTTGCTTCGTATCAGATTGTTTTTTCAAAAAGAATTTCCATTACTGTGTTTGCCTGTATGTTGGCCACGATACCAACCCTTGGTGCCAGAGGCGGAAATGATTCTGTCGCTTCGGTCTCCTGGTCGCCACAGATATAGAGTTTATCATATCTCTCCATCCTGATAAGATCGCTCATCCCCCACCCTGCCATTCCAACACCTGATACCAGAGGCACGTCAGGCATCATCTCTATAACTGTTTCAATGATCATCTGTTTCTGATCTGCCCTGTCGAAAGCCTCCACAATAACGTCACAATCCCGGTAAATCTCAGGGATATTCTCAGGTGTGAGCATTATCACATGCACTTCGACTCCTACAGCTTCGTCGATCATCCCGATATTCTTCATTAAAGCATGGCATTTAAACTCTCCTAATTGTGCCCTGAAGAAATACTGCCTGTTAAGGTTTGACGCTTCAACAACATCAAAGTCGGCGAGAATCAATCTGCCAATACCAACCCTTGCAAGTGCCACGGCACAATTGGAGCCCAGGCCACCACAGCCGGCAATGCCAACGGTGAAATTTTTCAGGTGATTACGAATATGCTTGTCAATCATTGATCAGACAGATTTATCTGCAAAGATAGTAAGAAGAGAGAGAAAAACTCTCTATTTTTGACCGGCAAAAACAGAGCAAGCACTGACGCAGGAGACTGCAACTCTTTTGCAGAAAGGCTATGACATGTTTCAACACTTACTGTTTAATTATTATCCGGCACATGAAGATGAATAAACAGCAAATACTACTCAAAGCCGTCATTATCGCAGTGATAATTGTTCTTGCCGGATTTCTTCTGTTTCAGAATTTGGGTGTCAAGCCTTTCAGGATATGGGATGAGTCGAGGCTGGCTGCCAACAGCATTGAGATGTATCTTAACGGTTACACCATCGTGCCCACTTACGAAGGTGAACCCGACATGTGGAATACTAAACCTCCTCTTCTGATATGGCTGCAGGTGACATCCATGAAAATTTCCGGAATCTCGGAATGGAGCATCAGGTTACCCTCAGCACTGGCAGGCATGGGAATAACGCTGATGCTGTTTCTATTTGTCCGGAGGATCACAGGCAACCTTTGGATTGCCGCCTTTGCAGCACTTATACCTGTCACCTCTGCAGGCTTCCTTATGTGGCATAGCTGCAGGAGCGGTGAATATGATGCCCTTTTAGCCCTGCTGATCACCGGCTATTCAATAGCCTTTTTCCGGTTCAGCCAGGAAAAGAGGAGCTATATGCTTTACCTTACAATGATACTGATAGCCCTGGCAATACTTGCCAAGAGCACTGCCGCCCTGATACCGCTGCCGGGGCTGATACTGTGGGCGTTCATAAGCAGCAACGGAGTAAAGCTTCTGAAGGAAAAAGATTTCTGGCTGTCATTTGTGGTCCTTCTGATCATTGTTATGGCTTACTATCTCGGCAGAGAGGCTGTAAACCCCGGTTATCTTAAAACTGTTGACGCGAACGAGATCAGAGGAAGATTCCTTGAGGTGAGCGAAGGAAACAGAGGCGCCTTTATGTTCTATATCAAAAAACTCTCAGGAAAGCGGTTCGGTTCATGGTTCTGGATCCTGCTCTTTTCTGTGCCTCTGTCACTGATGAACAGAAAAGTTGCAGAGCGATCCGCTGCTATCTTCTCAATAATTATGTGGGCATCATTTCTGCTTCTGATAAGCATCTCCAAAACGAAACTCGTTTGGTATGATGTGCCGGCATATCCCTTCTTTGCAATCACAATAGGAATGGCACTGCGTACACTCTGGCAATTATCAGCAAAAATTAATAGCAAAATCGCACTGATAACAACCCGTGTTCTATTCATACTACTGGCAATTCTGGCACTCGCCCATCCATACCATAAAATGGCATCAGCAGTGACAACACTCTATGAAGAGCCGTGGGATGAAGAGCTATATCATATCCAGTATCTTCTTAAAGAGGCGATTGCGGGCGAAAAGGACATTTCAGGCTACAAGTTGCTTTACGACCCGCTTCAACAAAGAACAACATTCTACACTATTCTCTACGGTATGGATGGGGAAAGAACAGAAACTGTTCGTTTGTCAGAGCTGCAGCCCGGTGACAGCCTGATAGTTTATAACCCGACAGCTTTTGAAACGCTAAAAGAACATTATCACATAAAAGAGACAGAAGAGGTTTCATACAGCACAATCAAACTGATCACTATAGAAGGCTACCTGCATCCCGAAAAAATTGAGAATCCACTTTAAAGAACGGATCATGCAGGTTAAGATAATCTGCAGATATGGAGATCACGGTCGCCTGCCATATTGCATATTTCATAATTTAGTTCTAGGTTTGACGCCAACTTTATGAGGTATGGTTTTTAACTCTGTAGAGTTTCTGATATTTTTCCCCCTGGTGGTGACCGGGTACTATTTGTTGCCATCAAAGTACCGTTGGATGTTGCTTCTGGCGGGCAGCTACTACTTTTATATGTGCTGGAGGCTGGAATATGTATTCCTTATCATCATCTCTACCGTAGTAGACTATGTTGCCGGTATCAGCATGGAGCGCAACGTAAGCCGGCCTTCCCGCAAAAAGCTGTTTCTGGTGATGAGCCTTGTTGTAAACCTCGGATTGCTTTTCACCTTCAAATACTTCAATTTCTTCAGTGAGAATCTGCGTTATGTATTCAATGCCTTCAATATTGTTTATCATACTCCAAGCCTGAACCTGCTTCTTCCCGTTGGCATTTCCTTCTATACTTTCCAGACGCTCAGTTATACCATTGAAGTTTACCGTGGCAACTACAAGGCTGAAAGGCATCTCGGGTATTTTGCACTTTATGTGGCGTATTTCCCCCAGCTTGTTGCAGGCCCTATTGAACGGCCGGGCAACCTGCTTCCGCAGATACGGCAGAAGCACAACTTCTCTTACAGCAATATCACTGACGGGTTGAAGCTTATGGCATGGGGCTTCTTCAAGAAGCTAGTTATTGCAGACCGCTGCGCAATACTTGTCGACCAGGCATATGCAGCACCCGATGGCCTCTGGGGCTTCAACCTGGTGATACCATCAATGCTCTTCTTTTTCCAGATCTATTGCGATTTTTCTGCATACTCCGACATCGCCATTGGCACCGCGCGGCTTATGGGTGTGAGGCTCTCCGTTAACTTCGACAGGCCTCTCTATGCCAACTCGTTCCGCACATACTGGCGACGATGGCATATAACTCTTACCAACTGGATCAAGGATTATCTTTTCAAACCCATCATCACCAGCGTCGACCACTGGAAACTGGCAGGCCGCCTCTTCGCCGTGATAACATCATTTACCATCATAGGCCTGTGGCACGGCGCCTCATGGGGAATGATACTCTTCGGCTTTGTCAACGGCCTGCTTGTGGCTGCCGAATCCATTGTCTGGCCCTGGCAAAAACTGATGAGAAAGCACCTTCCACAGTCGCTCAACAACTTCCTGGGAGGACTAACGGTCTTCTTTACGTTCATACTCATCTCTGTCGTGTTCCGCACCAATAACATCCATGACAAGTTCACCATCTTCAAACAGATGTTCGTGTTCAATGTACTACCTTTCAATCTTACCGAAGGCGTTAACGGATACCATTTTGCTGTAGTGATGGGATTTGCCGCTGTTGCCGGGATCATTGAAGCACTGCAGAGAGAAAAACCCCTGATCGCTGACTGGATCAACAGTACCATGTTGTCATCAGATGGACATTTTACATTCTTATGGTGCTTTCGATACTGGCATTCGGAATCCTTTCAAACAAAGAATACATCTATTTTCAATTCTGATGCAACTGAGAAAACTCATATATAAGCTGTTGCTCGGCCTGATACTTGTCATTGCCGGAGCATGGATCGTCAGGCTGGTTTTTGATCCCTCATACTACTACGGTAATGACATCCTTGCCGGGAAGATGGAGGTTTTTCAATCTGAAGCAGACAAGTACAATGCCGTATTTATAGGTTCAAGTGTGGTACTGCGCAACATCGACCCCAGAGTCTTTGACAGCAGCCTGCCCGACTCCCTTGGGATAACTTCCTTCAATCTTGGTAGTGGAGGAACCGTACCACCCGAAACATACATCTTCTACGAAAACTTTCTTAAACATCACGGCTCCGGGCTGAAATATGCGTTCATCGAACTGAGGGATATCGGTATCTTTGACCCTTTCCATCTTCACACACTCAGGAAAAGGTACTGGATAACACCCGGAGAGTACCTGTTCATCCTAAGATCTGACATGCCCTCTCCAAAATCCAGAGACATTAAGCTCAACAACGCTAGATATTATGGCATCTCCATGCTGGAGCGACTCCTCATTATTGACTATTTCAACGACATTTACGGCAAGAGCACTGAGGGCAGGGAGGTACAGGAGTTCAGGCTTAAGATGGTCAGAGACGAGGAGAACCGCGGATTCCTGGGACTTGAAGGGCGATCAGTGCGGCAGCAGCAGTTTCTGATGGACACAACCTCGCTTGCACGGATTGCAGATGCATACCGCAGTGTATCCAGTGACAGGGATAAGTATTCCCACAGCACGGCACATGCAGAGAGGATAAAAAGACTCATTGAGCTATCGGAAAAGCATGGCGTACAATGTTACTTCATCCTGCATCCCAAGCACCGTCCGGAACAGATCACTGCAACTCTGTTGACAGCATTGCAAATACCGGAAAAGAACCTTATCAACCTGGCAGACCCTGACCTAACTCCTGAACTTTACCTTGCGCGCTACTCATTCAGTGAGAGCCACTTCAACATGAGGGGTGCGAAGCTTCTTTCAAAGATGATTGCAGAAAAATTCAACTCTCGACTTTCAACTGAAAATTATGGTTTTTAACTCAATTCCTGATATTTTTCCCGCTGATCGTGATGGGGTACTATGCCATACCCCGCAATTACCGCTGGATGCTGCTGCTTGCCGGCAGTTATTACTTCTACATGAGCTGGAAACTGGAATATGTCTTCCTGATAATTGCAAGCACAATAGTGGATTACATTGCAGGCATCCGGATGGAGGCAAACCCGGCTCTGAGGAACAAGAGGTTCTTTCTTATCATGAGCCTTGTTGTAAACCTTGGGCTGCTCTTCACCTTCAAGTACTTCAACTTCTTCAATGAAAACATCAGGGAAGTCTTCAACATCTTCAGTATAACTTATCACATACCTGCGCTTGATCTGCTTTTACCGGTGGGGATATCTTTCTACACTTTTCAGACGCTGAGTTACACCATAGAGGTTTACCGTGGCAACTACAGGGCTGAGCGGCACCTGGGATATTTTGCCCTTTATGTGGCATACTTCCCTCAGCTTGTAGCAGGGCCCATTGAGCGGCCGGGCAACCTGCTGCCTCAGCTCCGCCAGCATCATGAATACAGTTACAGCAACGTCACCGACGGACTTAAGCTCATGGCATGGGGCTTCTTCAAGAAACTTGTCATCGGCGATCGCATCGCTATCTTCGTTGACCACGTCTATTCCACACCTGCCGACTTCCATGGCATGAACCTGCTGATCCCCACGATGCTTTTCCATATCAGGGTCTATTGCGACTTCTCGGCATATTCCGACATTGCCATTGGAACAGCAAGGCTCATGGGAGTTAACCTGACTGTCAACTTCGACCGGCCACTTTTTGCAAACTCTTTCCGGAACTTCTGGCGACGATGGCATATAACCCTTACACGATGGGTGATGGATTACCTCTTCAAGCCTCTTATAACCCGCGTGAACCATTGGGGCCTTTACGGAAGGTTCTTCGCAATTACAGTCTCTTTCACCATAATCGGTCTCTGGCACGGTGCAGCCTGGGGAATGATTCTCTTCGGGTTTACCAATGGTTTGCTGGTGGCTTCGGAATCTGTCAACTGGCCCTGGCAACGATGGATGGCAAAATGGCTCCACCCCAGACTCAAAGATATTATAAACGGAATATTCGTCTTCGTCGCTATCTGCCTCACTGTGGTAAGTTTCAGAGCAAATTCAACAGCAGACCTGCTGGTGATATACAAAAACATATTCACCGCTCCCATGACCCCGGTATCGATGAAGATGTTCAACTATGACTACTACAACCTATTTGTGCTATTAGGTTGTATGCTCTTTGCAGGTATGATAGAATATCTGCAAAGAGACAAACAGCTCATCTGCGACTGGATAAACCAGTACAAACCATGGATCAGATGGTCATTTTACATAGCGGTGATGCTGATTATTCTTAACTTTGGAATCTTCTCCAGCAAGGAGTATATCTATTTTCAATTCTGATGAAGAGAGGGCGGCTCATAAAAAAACTTGCAGGCGGACTGGTGATCCTTTTACTCATCAACTGGATCATCCGCACTGCCTTCGACCCTTCTTACTACTACGGCAACGAGACTATTGAGCTCAAAATGCTTGAATACCGACAGGACCCTTCACCTTACAACACCATTTTATTGGGTTCGAGTTGTATCTTCTGGAATATTGAGCCGGTACTGTTCGAGTCAATGCAACCTGCAAGCTGGGGGACATTCATCTACAACTTCGGCAGCGGAGGAACATTGCCGCCTGAAACTTACAATTTCCTGGCAAAACTGCTTGATGAGAATGAGGAGCATATTAGTAGGGTTATCATCGAGCTGAGGGATGTCAGCCTCTTTCCACGCCATCACAGACAGACACTGCGGAAACGATACTTCATGTCTCCGAAGTGGTATGCATTCATTGTGAAGTCAAACCTTGCCTCGGGTATCCCCGGGAAGGCGAAAAGTAACAATATTATCCATTATGGTGTTGCAACCCTCGAGAGGATCCTGAATATCGACTACTTCAACGATATCTACGGCAAGTCGCCGGAGATGAAACAGAAGTACCGTGACAGGCTGGAGAACCTGCAGAAAAAAGCTACAAGAGGTTTTCTTCCCGGTGACCCTGAAAGGGAAGTGGAAAAACACGAAAGGTTTCTGAAAGACACCTCATACCTGTCAATGCTTGCTGGCAAGTACCGATTACACAAAGCAAACCGTGAAAATCTCAATCTGAACAGTGTACACCTTGCCAGGATCATGAAAATCATTGAAGATTGTAACCAAAGAGGTATCCATTGCATCTTTCTGATGCACTCCAAGCAGGACAGGATCCATCTCGCAGAGACGATTGCCCTGGCCGGGCATATACCTGAACTGCACCTTATTGATATTTCAGATCCTGACATCTACCCTGAACTCTATCTTGCAAAAAATTCTTTGAACAATAACCATTTTAATATCCGGGGTACTGAAATATTAACTACTTTGGCGGCTCAAAAATTCACACTTGTTCACAGCATGTGGCTTGAAAGCAGAAAGGGTGAACAAAAGTAATAACATTTGATTTACAGATATATTCAAGAATAAGTATTACAAAATACTATTTGACAACCTAAAATTTGATATGATGAAAAAGTTGATTTTGGTTTTGATAGTTTTTAGTCTGATAAGTTGTGGCGGTCAACGTGCAGATGATCATGGCACCACAGAGAATGATGAGGCTTCCGGAGAGATTTCTATTTCTCCTGAAGTGATGAAACACATACAGGAGCTTTCAGATCTTGATTGCCGCCTTTTCACACTCTATACTGAGGCTATGGGCAAGAAAGCCTACGATAAGCACCAGGATCAGATCGTGCAACTACGTGATGAGAAGCGCAGGATCACTGCGGAGATCATCAGACTTAACCCCGATAGTGCACACCTTGCTGCGGTGCATCAGGAGATAAAAAGATTGAGTGATCAGGATGATTATTGCCCGGTAATGAAGGAGTTGCAGGTGAAAGACAATCCCGCTGACCGGTCAGGTGTTCCAGCTAAAGCGCTTCATATAAAGGAGGATGCAGTGAAGCTGGCAGACATGAACTGTAATATCATGAATGCATACAAAAAACTGGATCCGGAGAAGTCAAAAAGGGAGCAGGATCCTCAGATAAGAAAATTGCTGACGGAGAAGAGAAACTTCCTGAATGAGCTTATGGTGATGTATGGCCATGAAGTCATAACCGGCGAGATGTTTAGAATGATGGTCCTCGAGGCACAGGAAAAGAAATGCAATTATGCGGCAGCAATCAGGGAGACAGGTAGATATATCACTGTTGATAAATAGAGAGTGGGATTGATGGCTCTTTAGCCCCGGACTCTGTGGAGATTATGCCCGAGCAGTTTACCAATCTCCGACAGGAGTATTTATCTGAAAAATTGATTTTCTGATGAGAATAGCCATATTAGCAGACCCTGTTGACAGTCAGGATGCCGGTGTTCACACTTTCACAAGGGAGATGATTATTTCCCTGCTGAAACACGACAGCCGGAACAGCTATTTTCTTTTCCGCAGGCGCAGTACACCGGCATTTGAAGGAGCCAGGTCTGTAGTGGTACCCAAACTCGGATGGACGTTACTCTTCCCCGCACTGCGGATCTTCTTCATCTTTGGCCGGCTGGCAAAAAGGTTACGCATCGACCTGGTAATTGAACCTGCCCATTTCGGGCCATTCAGGATGCCAAAAAGTGTTAAGAGGGTTACCGTTATTCATGACCTCACGCCACTGAAATACCCTGAACACCACCGGTTTTATAGCCAGTTGCTTCAGAATATCTTCCTGAAAAGGATTGTCAGGAAAGCTGATCTGATAATCACAAATTCTGAAAACTCAAGACAGGACATCATTCGCTTCTTCCCGTTTGCTGAAGATAAGGTGGAAAGGATTTATCTTGGCAACGACGACACCTTTAAACCAGAACCAAACCCTGATGTTCTCAGAAAGTATGATCTGGAACACCCCTATTTTCTGTTTGTGAGTACCCTGGAGCCACGGAAGAACCTTTCGCTGCTCCTGAAGGCTTATCACCGGTTCCGCATGAATAACCACTCAACTGTTTCTCTTGTTATTGCAGGAGCCAAAGGATGGAAATGCAGAACACTCTTCCAAGAACTCAACGAGCATCCCTACAGAAAGGATATCATTCTGCCCGGATATGTTCCCAAATCCGACCTGCCTGCACTCTACACACACTCACTTGCGTTCATATATCCATCACTATATGAGGGGTTTGGATTGCCGGCGCTCGAAGCCATGGCTTGCGGAGCCCCATGCCTCGTCAGCAATGTCTCTTCATTGCCTGAAGTAGCAGGAAATGCTACACTCATGTTCAATCCTTTTGATGTATCCGATCTTACCGAACAGATGGAAACGATAGCTAAAGACCCTGAGTTGAGAATGGAACTATCAGCCAGAGGTATCAATCAGGCTGCCAAATTCTCATGGGACAATTTCGCTACCGGCATGCTTGAAGTTCTGCGAAGACATAACCTGATAAAATGATAAACGGGAAGCCGTCAATACTGTTTGTGCTTGAGCATTACCCTCCATATATCGGTGGGGTTGAGAAACTTTTTGGCCAGATCACCAGGAGTCTGGCACATAGAGGTATTGATGTCACTGTTATCACCACGCAACACAGCAAGGAACTGCCACTAAGAGAGATTGCCGATGGTGTTAAGGTCAGGCGCATAAGATCCTTCAACCGCTACCTCTTCACCCTTGCAGCATTGCCTGTTGTTATCGGTTATGCCCGCAGGTGCAGCCTTATACATACTACAACCTACAATGCTGCGCTGCCGGCATTCCTGGCAGGCCGTATTTGCCGGAAGAGGGTGTTGATAACAGTTCATGAGTTATGGGACAGGCTGTGGTTGCAGTTTCCATGGATGGGGAACATCACCGGTTGGCTGCACTACCGGTTCGAGAAGTTTGTGATAAAGCTTCGTTACGACCACCACATTGCCGTTTCCCGCTTTACAGCGCATGCTCTTGAAAACGCAGGCATAGATCCGGAGAAGATATCTGTCATTTATAACGGGGTTGACTACGATGAGATCGTAAAAAAAAAGGTTGCCCGCCCTCCGGAAAACCCTAGGCAGCCTCACTTCATCTATTACGGCAGGCTGGGGCACTCCAAAGGCATCGACCTTATAATCCCGGCAGCGAAGATGTTTCTTGAGAAGTACCGGGACGCCACCATTGAACTTATTCTTCCGCTGAAGCCTGCCGGATTCAGACGCAGGGTTGAGCGAATGGTCAGGCTATCAGGCTTCACCAGGAACATAATTATTACCGACAGCTTGCCTCCCCACCAGCTTTTCACACACCTGCAAAAGACCACAGCAGTGCTTATACCCTCCCGGAGTGAAGGCTTCTGCTTTGCTGCCGCCGAGACTGCTGCACTCGACATTCCGGTAATCAGCAGCAACAAAGGAGCACTGACTGAGACCACCGGTGGCAAAGTCATCGTAATGAAAGAGTGCAATGCAGAGTCATTGTGTGATGCAATGGAATCAGCAATAAGAGGGGAATGGGAAATAAAACCTGTAAAAATGTTCCCGCTGGAAGAGCATGTCAATGCATATCTTGGTCTTTATGAGCGGATTCTAAACAGCTGAGCTGCTTCTTCACCATTTCAAGTTCCATACGCATAAGAGCATACTCCTGGGCAATAACCTTACTCCGCTCAGAGAGTTTGGAGATGATCATTGAGTACTGTATCAGGATCATGAATATCCCCACCAGCATGATCATAAAAAGGGCTGCAGGTGGATACGCAATCCCCAGCAATTCGCCAAGACGCTCAAGGCCCTGCCGCCAGGCAGAGAAGAGCAGAAACACAAAACTGATTCCAAGCCACAATAAGGAATACTCCTCCTTCAGCCTCTGCTTACGTATTACCCAGAGTATGTATCCTATCAACAACAGACTGAATAGTATTGCTATAATCTGTATCTGTTCCATTATTCCTCCTTTCCGGTATTTTATTTTCGTTAAGTCAGGCACCTGACCCCTGAACTAATTTGCCAGACGTGTACGTATTGAAGCCATCAGCATTGAAAGTAAAACTTTGATCATATAGTAAGGCCCTCTATAGACAGGTATTGAGGAGACACCTCCCTGCCGTTCGAACATCTGTGAGAATATCTCCTTTATCCTGAAGCCGTTCCTGCCAAGAGTAATTATTACCTCGGGCTCTGGGTAATCTACAGGATATGACCTTGCCAGAAACTTAACAGCAGCCTTGTTGAATGCCCTGAAGCCAGAGGTGTGGTCTGTGATACGCTGACCTGTGAGTACATAACTCGTTGCCTGAAAGATCCTGATACCCAGCCTCCTCAGACTATTTATCCTTGTACTGTTCTTAATCTTCACATGAAACCGGCTCCCTATGGCCACATCAGCTTCATCATCTGAAATGATCTTTACCAGTCTGCCAATATCATGCGGGTTATGCTGGCCATCACCGTCGAACTGGACAGCGACATCATAGCCATTAATATTGGCATAGACAAAACCGGTCTGTACACAACCTCCGATGCCAAGGTTGTATGGAAGGTGTATCACTGCAGTATGCTCATACTTCTCAGCAATTGCTCCTGACATGTCTATTGATGCATCATTAATGACAAGTTTGTCATACTCCGGATATTCAGCATGCAGCTGCCGGAGCACATCCGGAAGTGCCTGCTCCTCGTTATAGGCAGGTATTATGATAAGCACACTCATACTCATAACTGCACCTCCCTGCAATACTTCTGCAGACTTGATAATGACTGGTCAAAACCTTTGTTTGCTGCCTTTTGCCAGTCGTTGCAAGCATCTGCACGGCGACCCAGGTTCAGATATGCCACACCGCGGTAGTGAAGGCCGGTGACATGGTCGGGGTAGTAAGATAACAGTTGAGTGTAGTAGGTCACAGCCTCAGCAAGACGGTCGCTGTTCATCAGAACACTGGCAAGGTTGAAAAGTGCATCCTGATCGGATGGTTTTAGCTTCAGTACTTCCAGAAAACCCTCAATGGCTCTGTTATCATCTCCAAGATAAACATAAGCCAGTGCCCGGTTGAAATACGCCTGAGGATCAATATTATCGGTGTACTCAATTCTTGCGCTGAAATCTTCGATCGCCTTCAGATAGTCACCCTTTCTGAGATGAGCAATGCCTCTGTTAAAGAGGGCCAGCCATCTGCTCTCCGGTGAAATCGCTATGATAGTTGTATAATCGGCAATTGCCCCTTCGAAGTCATTCTGGCTCAACTTAAGGTTTCCTCGGTTGTTAAGAGCCGTTGTGTTGGCAGAGTCAAGCTCAAGTGATCTGTTGTAATAATCCATTGCTGTGACCAGGTCTCCTTTTTGTTTGTAGCAGTCACCAACAGCAAGCCATGCTCTGGAATTGCCACCCGACTTCTTCAGAGTATCTTCCCATAAAGTGCAGGTGTCCTTCCATACTTTATTACGGTCATAAGCTCCAATTCCCAAAATCAGTAAATATGAAACCGGAATAATATAAAGCCATCGCTTCCCTGTCATCCTGAACAATTCAAAAAAGAGTGTTGACATTACTATTGCAAAACCTCCAAGCGAAAGATACATCCTATGCTCAAAAATCACATCCCGGATCGGAATGATAGTAGATTCTACAGCTAACGCTAAATAGAACAGTACAATCCCAAATGCAATGAGCGGTTCCCTCTTCCTGAGCAGAAATGCAATAACCACAACGACAATATGTATCAGCATACTTAATAGCACTGCCGGTTCAAACATACTGGTTGATTCCCGGAAATTGTAGTCAAGTGTCAGATTTACAGGAATGAAGCTCAGTTGCATGTACTTCAGTATCACTCTCATCTGTGTGGCAAAATACTCTAAAGGCGACAGTGCACCCTTTTCCGTAGGGATAAGTCCGGCAACAACGGTAAGCACCACTATGGCCAGAAGAAAACCTGAACCCGCTATAAGAAACCTTTTATAAGGTTGCCTGTTTTTATTTGTGATGAAAATGAACTCTGCAGCCAGGCATATCAAAGGCAGTGAAGCTGCATTCTGCTTTGACAACATTGCAGCAATCCATAAGAGCAGTGATGTGATATATGCAGGAAGATACTTTGCCTGACTCTTACCCCGGGAGTGTAATACCCTCCCGTGCAGGTAAAATATGAGTGATGCAACAGCAAACATCCATGCCATTGATGCCATACGCTGAGTAATGTAGGTTACAGACTGGGTCTGAACCGGATGGAGCGCAAAGATCAGAGCTGCCAGCATGGCCAGGGGATATGTATATGGGTAGATACGGTGACGTCTCATCCTGTCGGTTTCAAATATCCTTATCAGCAAGATGAATATCAGAATTGACGAGATTATGTGGATGACGATGTTGGTGGTGTGATATGGTTTCGGACTAAGCCCGTCTTTACGATAGTTCAAAGCAAAGGTGAAGTATGACAGCGGACGGTTATTCGGATTTATCCAATATGTTACATCTTTGAAATTTTTAATATCTGTTATCTGATCCTTTTTCTGTATGACATGAAGATCATCAAAGTGGAATGAGTGTTCAAGAGTATTGTGATAGACAAGCCATGTTGAAACAACTATGATAAGAAGCGCCAAGGCAAACATGCCCTTACTATAGGTTAATTTTTTAATTTTTCCGGAGGAATGTCCTTTCTTTAATTCCTGAGGTGATTTTCCCATGTCTCGATTGTGTATTATCAAAGTGCGGTTTCAAAAGTAGCTTTTTTGATAATAGGAAACCTGTGTTAAGCCAGAAAAATGGAAACAGAATGTTTATCCGGTGAAATTATCTATTTTTGTAGGTTCAGAATATTACGGATCCGTACCATCAATAAAACTATGATACATTTCGTATTATTTGTTAAATCAAGAGTTTAAGTTAATCTTCAGATGTTATAAGAGAGAGGATTATGGGGATACTATCAGGATTTTTCGGGAAGAAATCGGATAAGGACTTGAAGGTTCTTATGCCGGAGGTAGAGAAGATACATCAGGCGTATGAGAAGATAAAGACGTTGACGAACGATGAGTTGCGGCAGAAGACGCAGGAGTTCAGGGATCTTATCAGTGCACACATACGAGCTGAAACTGACGAGACAGAAACGTTACGAAGGAGGTTATCTGCGGAGCCTGACATGGACACAGAGGAGAAGGAGAGTTTGTGGAAGCAGGTTGATCAGCTTGAGAAGCGACGTAAGGAGAAGACTGAGGATATTTTGAACGAGATACTACCTGAGGCGTTTGCAGTGATGAAGGACACAGCCCGGAGGTTCAAGGAGAACAGTCAGGTTGATGTTACTGCCAATGATTACGATCGTGATCTTGCAGCACTGATGGACAATGTGGAAATTAAGGGTAACAAAGCGATCTATCATAATCAGTGGGTTGCAGGAGGCAACACAATCACCTGGGATATGGTCCATTACAACGTCCAGCTTATAGGGGGCATTGTGTTGCACCAGGGTAAGATTGCCGAGATGGGCACCGGTGAAGGCAAGACACTTGTAGCGACGTTACCGGTATACCTGAATGCCTTGCCTGGTCGCGGGGTTCATATTGTAACCGTGAATGACTACCTGGCGAAGAGGGATTCTGAATGGATGGGCATGCTGTATCGTTTTCACGGGTTGAAGGTTGATTGTATTGACAAGCATGATCCACATTCCGAGTCGAGGCGACAGGCCTACCTTGCCGACGTGACCTTCGGCACCAACAACGAATTTGGTTTCGACTACCTGCGTGACAACATGGCCACGCATCCTGACGAGCTGGTGCAGCGTGACCACAACTATGCCATCGTGGATGAGGTGGACTCAGTACTTATCGACGATGCGAGGACACCACTCATTATCTCTGGGCCAACTGCCCGGGGTGACAAGCAGGAGTTTGACCAGCTGAAGCCTATCGTGAGCAAGTTATACAATGCGCAAAAAGCTATGGTTACGAAGATGCTGGCAGAAGCAAAACATCTGTTGGCAAATCCTGAAGAGGGTGAAAACGAGAAGGAGGGTTTCAAGCTTCTTTTCAGAGCTTACAGGGGGCTGCCAAAAAACAAGGCTTTGATAAAGTTCCTCAGCGAACCGGGCATGCGCACAGGAATGCAAAAGACCGAAAACTTTTTCCTGCAGGAGCAGCAGAAGAATATGCACATCATCGATGACGAGCTCTACTTCGTCATTGAAGAGAAACAGAATACCATTGACCTTAAGGAGAAAGGCATAGACCTTCTTACTCAGGAGACCGGCAACCCTGACTTTTACATTCTACCGGATATAGGTTCTGAGATAGCCGAGATGGAGCGTTCGGACATGAACGCCAGGGCAAAAGCCCAGAAGAAGAGTGAGATGCTACGTGATTACGCAATCATCTCTGAGCGGGTACACACTATAAACCAGCTTCTGAAGGCCTATTGCCTTTTTGAGATAGACATCGACTATGTTGTAATGGACAACAAGGTTAAGATCGTGGATGAGCAGACGGGCCGTATCCTTGAGGGCAGGCGCTATTCCGACGGGTTACATCAGGCCATAGAGGCCAAGGAGAACGTAAAGATAGAGGCGGCCACGCAGACATATGCTACAATAACCCTGCAGAACTATTTCAGGATGTATCACAAGCTTGCGGGCATGACTGGTACTGCTGAGACTGAGGCGGGCGAGTTCTGGTCGATATACAAACTCGATGTGGTGGTTATTCCCACCAACAGGCCTGTTGTGCGTGACGATCAGCAGGATTATGTCTTCAAGACGCAACGCGAGAAGTTTAATGCTGTGATAAACACCATTGATGAACTAGTCAGGGCAGGGCGGCCTGTTCTTGTAGGAACGACGGCAGTTGAGACTTCGGAGTTGCTGAGCCGCATGCTTCAGCGCAAGCAGATAAGGCACAATGTTCTCAACGCCAAGCTTCACCAGCGGGAGGCACAGATCGTGGCTGAGGCTGGCCAGACGGGCACAGTGACCATAGCCACTAATATGGCAGGCCGTGGTACGGACATCAAGCTCGGCCCAGGCGTGAAAGGCGCAGGTGGTCTCGCTATCATCGGCACCGAAAGGCATGAATCCAGACGCGTTGACAGACAGCTCCGTGGCCGTGCCGGCCGACAAGGTGACCCCGGTTCCTCAATATTCTTCGTCGCCCTCGAAGATAATCTGATGCGCCTCTTCGGCTCCGAACGTATTGCCAGGGTGATGGACAGAATTGGCATCAAAGAAGGTGAAGTGATCCAGCACTCCATGATAACAAGATCCATTGAGAAAGCTCAGAAAAAAGTTGAAGAGAACAACTTCGGCATCAGAAAAAGACTACTCGAGTACGATGATGTGATGAACAACCAGCGTACCGCGATATACTCAAAAAGAAAATCAGCACTCTTCGGCGACAGGCTCTCTCTGGAGATAGACAACATGATGTATGACCTCGCTGAAGCAATTGTGAATGAATTCCAGGAAACCAGGGATTTCGAAGGGCTCAGGCTTGAACTGATAAGGATCCTGGGGGTTGAGGCACCATTCTCCGAAAAAGAGTTCTACGAACTCAGACCTGAAGAGTTGACAGAAAAGCTCTACCTGGACATCTATGAGCATTACCGGCAGAAGTCCGACTCTCTTGCTCTCAATGTCTTTCCGGTTATTAAGGATGTTTTCGAGAACAACACACAAGGGTACAGAAGGATCGCCGTGCCTCTCACCGACGGCATGAAGACCATGAACATCCCGGTGGACCTGGAGGAGGCTTACAAAACCGAAGGACGTGAACTGCTCAAGGCACTCGAAAAAGCTGTTACCCTCTCCATCATCGATGTCGCCTGGAAAGAGCATCTACGCGAAATGGATGACCTGAAACAGTCGGTGCAGAATGCCACCTATGAACAAAAAGATCCGCTGCTCATTTATAAGTTTGAATCCTTCAAACTCTTCGGCGACCTCCTGAAGCGTATCAACAGAGAAATAATCTCATTCCTGCTCAAGTCCGGCCTGCCAGTTCAGCAGGAGGTGAACATTCAGGAAGCCAGACAAAGAAGAAGCGAAAGCAAATCTCTCAGAGCACAGAAAGATGATGCTCAGAAGTTTGGATTCAGGACTCAACAGGAGCAAAAAACCCAACCGGTAAAAGTCGAAAAAAAGGTGGGCAGAAACGAACCCTGCCCCTGCGGATCAGGTAAAAAATACAAACATTGTCATGGTCAGTAACTGTAAGAATGTTGTATGTCATGCTTTTTCTTTCAATAAAACAATCACCATGAATAGAGTCTGCGTAGCTATTGTCGTTACAATTATACTGGTGGTTTCAGGATGCACAAAGACCTCACAGCCCGACTGGAATATATATTACGACTACTTCCCTGTTGATGAGGGGCATTGGATCATTTACCGTGTTGATTCAATTGCATATAACAAACTGCTGGACACCGTGATTGAATACAACTACTATGTACGTGAAACCATCGGGGAGAGTTTCACCGACCTTGCCGACCAACAGTGGCAACGGATAGAGCGCGGAATCCGGCATGACACAACAGCAGGCTGGATTCCTGATGCGGTCTTCGCCCAGAGACGCACGATAAGTGTTGCAGAAAGGTCAGAGAACAACATGAGGTTCATCAAGATGATCTTTCCGTTCAGGAAGTTCGCCTATTGGCAGGGAAACAGCTATATCAACTACAACGACCCCCTGAACTGCAATTTCTACGGGCCTTGGGACTACCAATACAAAGAGCTTTTCATCCCGCAAGAGGTAAACGGCCATCAGTTTGATTCTGTTGTCATTGTTCAGCAGGTTGCCGATTCGGGACTGATTTGTAAAAACCTCGTCACAGAGATGTACGCAAAAAACATTGGCCTGGTGCACAAACGCATTGAACGGCTCACAACACAAAACACAAGTTCTGCACCCTTCTTCGTAAGGGCGGAAGAGGGATACATCCTGACCTATAAAATCGTTGATTGGCGAAGGGAATAATCTTGTAGTACCGTCTTATAGCCGAAGTATTCCATAACTTCCCGGTCCAGACGGGAATTGATGATTTCTATTGCATCATTTGTCAATTCATACCGCCACTTCTCCTCCAGATAGTATTCCCTGTAGTGGCTGTAGCTCTTATCTTCATCTTTCGTTGACAATATGATGTTGCTGAAGTAATCCTCACTGTGGCTAAGGCTATAACTGTCAGCCAGAAGGTCAATTACACCGTGGGGGTCTTTCAACAACTCCTCGTAAGTGAGGTTGTAAACATTTCCGGGGAATGTGGATCTAAGTTCAATATACGCCCTGCCTTTACTGTTCCACAGATCCACCGGTGTCTCGAAGAGCGGCACCGGTGAATTCTCCCTTTTGAGGGTCTTCCAGCCTTGACGAAGAAAGCCGGTGAAAGTTGCCGGCTTGTCACCTTTGATATGGTATGGCCTGCGAAACAGCGACAGAAGCCAGGCGTAAGGATTCTTGGTAATAGTAAGGAACAGTATTTCGGGAAAATCTCTTCTGGAAGATATTCTGTTATGATTTGGGAATGAATGTTTCCATCCCAGGTATCTTTTGTAACGGATATCAAACAGGGTATCAAAGAGAACAGGGTTACTCATAATTCCCCTCTTGACAGGCACACTGCCTTCAATGACATCACACCTGATGTTTGCTTTCAGAAGTAAGGCAAGGTAATTTGTGCCGCAATTTCTTTCTCCGAATATTTTTATTTTCCGCATTACTAACGATCTATATTGCAAAAGTCAGAAAAAAAACCGGTCTCCCGACCGGTTTCACAAAACCCAAATGAAAACAAAATGCCTGCTTTATGGCAAGGGATGGATTATAATTATTCTATTTCTAGTCTGCTTTCGGATTCAGATGGCTGTTTTCTGAGATTTTACCATCGTTCAGGTCATATCTTGAAATTTCACTCTCCGCTGAATTGTGCTGCTTTGACACATCCACATTTCTTCTCATATATGCGGGAAGAGTTTCCAGCTCAATCAGCCCTTCCGGGCTTTTGGATTTCATTGTAAGCTCCCGCAGTCTGTTCACTCTCTCCTGCTTTTCCATCAGAGGATCCTCTTGCTGTCCGCCAAACTGTTCTGTTTTTCTGTTGGCACGTTCCGGTTCTTCATTTTTCATTGTAATGGTTTGCGGATCAGAGCCTGTGGCATCAGGGTTCTGCTCATTGCCATCACCTGGTAGTTGACTATTCACGCTTGCCGGTTTAGATGAGCTGGTTAAACCCGCATTATAACCTGTTGTAATCTCCTGCACATCTTCCGCTGCTGGCGTCTTTATGATTGTGGTAAACTCTATCTCATCAGAAGGATCATTACCCTGCCTGTAAGCAGTCTGTCTGTCGGAATTATTGTCAAGGTTTCCGATTATTGCACCGACCCTCTTTTGCTTCTCTGCGTCAGGCCCTCCATTATTGTTCGGGTTGAAGCCTGTTGCAATTATCGTTACTGCGATATTCTCTCCGATGCTCTCATCATTTCCATTACCCCAGATAATCTCTGCATTACTACCCGCCTCCGCCTGAATATAATCGGTTATCTCTGTCACCTCGTCAAGCCTTATGCCTTTCGAGCCGGAAGCGATATAGAGCAGCACATTGCTTGCACCGGTGATCTGGTTGTCGTTAAGCAGTGGAGAGCTCAGTGCCTCTTCAACAGCCATCATTGCCCTGTCATCACCTGACGCCACTCCGGTACCCATAATTGCCACACCGCTATCCTTCATCACGGTCTTCACATCTTCAAAATCAACATTGATGTATCCTACGTGGGTGATGATCTCCGCAATACCCTTTGCGGCATCTGTGAGGATATTATCAGCTTTGGCAAATGCTTCTGCCAGCTCCAGGTTGCCATGCAATTCGCGCAACTTGTCATTATTTATCACAAGCAAAGTATCCACATGTTTGCGCAGTTCTTCAATGCCCTTGTCGGCAAGCTGCCTGCGTTTTCTTCCTTCGAAGGAGAAAGGAATTGTAACGATACCTATTGTAAGGATACCCATCTCCTTTGCAAGCTGGGCAATTATCGGGGCGCCTCCGGTACCTGTTCCCCCACCCATTCCAGCGGTGATAAAAGCCATCCTGGTACCGTTTGACAGCACCTCTCTGATATCTTCAAGATTTTCAATGGCAGCATTCATGCCTACCTCGGGCTTTGAGCCGGCACCATTTCCTCCTGTAAGGCTGTTTCCAAGTTGTATCTTGACAGGGACAGGGCTAGTATGTATAGCCTGTGCATCTGTGTTGCAAATCACAAAATCCACTCCATGGATTCCTTGCCTGAACATATGATTTACCGCATTACTGCCTCCACCCCCTACTCCGAGGACCTTAATAATAGATGGTTGTTCCTTGGGATGGTCGAACTTTAATAATTCGTCAATTTCAGCCATGGTAAATTTTTTATAAAATTAATATTCTGTTTTCTATAATTTAACATATCTGTCGCAATAGTTATGAACAGTTTACTATGGAAAACTTTTCAAACTCTATGCTATCGTATCTGATCCGATTCAAAAAGTAGTTTGCCCGTTTTGGAAAGGATGGCATCGAAGAAGCGACCCCGGAATTTGGGTTCGCTATCCCTTAATTTTCTTACTGAACTGCTCTTCTTTTGTGAATGTTCCAATCCTTTTATAACCAGCCCTATACCGGTGGAATACATCGGGCTGCACAACTCATCCGGCATGTTGCCGGCAAGATGCTCATTGGGATATCCGATACGGGTGTTCATCCCGGTCAGAAACTCCGTGAGCTGTTTTATATGCTTGAGTTGTGAACCTCCTCCGGTAAGAACAATGCCTGCTATCAGCTTTTGCTCAAAGCCTGAGTTCTTGATCTCCCAGTAGACCTGCTCAATGATCTCTTCCATCCGGGCCTGTATTATTGAGGCCAGATTCTTCAGGGTGATCTCCTTTGCAGGTGTGCCACGCAGGCCCGGAATAGATACCACCTCTTCGTTCTTATTCTCCCTGCTCAGAGCTGAACCGAACTTTACCTTCAAGGCCTCTGCCTGGCTCCTGATAATGGAACAGCCCTCCTTGATATCCTCTGTGATAATGTTACCGCCGAAAGGTATTACTGCAGTGTGCCTGATGATACCATCCTGAAAGACTGCAAGGTCTGTCGTGCCACCTCCGATATCTATCAATGCAACTCCTGCCTCCTTTTCATCCTCACCCAGCACTGCCTCTGCCGATGCCAATGGCTCAAGGATAAGATCTTCAACCTCCATACCGGTCCTGATCACACACTTGTGAATGTTCTTTGCTGCCGTAACCATTCCTGTGATAATATGGAAGTTCGCCTCCAGGCAAATGCCTGAGATACCCACCGGGTCTTTGATACCACTCTCGTTGTCAACGATGAAGTCCTGCGGAATAACATGAATGATCTCCTCCCCCGGTGGAATCACAAGCTTATACATCTTCTGAACAAGCAGGTCGATATCCTGCTGAGTAATTGTGTCCTCGATGCTGTCACGCATGATATTGCCCCTATGCTGCAGGCTCTTGATATGCTGACCTGCAATGCCAACATATAAACGCTTTATATCTACCTGTGAAGACTCTTCAGCCTGCTTTATCGCCAGAGCAATTGACTGAACAGTCTTTTCTATGTTCACTACTACTCCACGGTTTACGCCAATACTCTCTGCCTTACCCGAGCCAAGGATCTCAATCTTTCCGTATTGATTTTTCCTTCCGACAATGGCTGCAATCTTCGTTGTGCCGATGTCAAGTCCTACAATGATTTCTGAGGTTGCCATAGTTCTATCTTTTTAATTTGTTTTTGATTTATCTCTGCATATTACCTGGTTGCTGTATTTCAAATTTATCTGATCATAGATATCCCACCCGGTGCGGGTCATACCCCTGGTGTAAAATGCCATCAGCTTGCTGAACTTATATTCGAGCGAGTCGGCATTGCCGATAAGTATAACATGATCATCGATGGATGGTATAAGTTCCAGTTCTTTGCTCTCATTGACATATACCTGTGTGATAAGAGCATCATAAAGAAGATCATTGTGGATATAGCAAGCTACCTTGTATATCTCTGCAAGCACAGACCCTTCGTCTGTTTCCCTGATATTCCTTCCGGTGATGGCTCTGAGCGAATCACTGATATTTCCGCTCACCACAATCACCCGCTGGCGAAAGTCAGGCATTACCGGCATGATAACACCGTCATGCGAGAGGTATACAGAATGGCCATGCTTGTCAAACACACGTGCAATCACATTTCTCTGAACAATGCGCACCTTCAGGATTCCATGAAGAGTGAAATAGACATCAGCTTCTGCAACATATGGCAGCGTTTTCAGGCCTCTTTCGATAGCGGTGATGTCAATATCATGGACCCTTTGCCCTGGCAGGGAGTCATGTTTTTCATATATCAGCCTGATAAGATCCTCCTCCGTCAGGAAAGATCCTTTATCGGTATTTTCAAGCACAACAGAGATTCCTGAGCAGTATTTGGCTCTTTGCTCCCTCACAGTGACCAGCAGCAAAAGTGCCAACAGAACCGGCAGTGCTATCCAGAGTCGTTTTATCCAGCGTCTGTTTTTCATTGCTTATCCTCCATGTCGCCAAACAACCTTTCAATTTCTGGCACAAGTGTGTCTATATCGCCTGCTCCCATAGTCAGAAGCACATCCGGCTGTGACTTACCCAGGCTATCGATAACCTCCTGTTTCGTCATCAGCATCTTGTTGTCATTTTGTATCATTTCCAGCAACATTGCAGAGCTTATTCCCGGCAAGGGCTCTTCTCTGGCAGGATAGATCTCCAACAGGATGATTCTGTCGAGAACTTCAAGGCTCCCGGCGAAACCCTTTGCGAAATCACGTGTGCGTGTGAAGAGGTGCGGCTGAAAGATACCGGTGATCTCCCTTCCGGGAAACATCTTCTGAACAGCACTTATGCATGCTGTCAGTTCACCAGGGTGATGGGCATAGTCATCAATAAATGTAAGGCCCGGCTTGTTTATCCTTATGTCGAACCTGCGCCTCACTCCCAGGTATGACTCCAGTCCTGATCTTATCTGCTCAGGCTCTACACCACACCACAATGCTGCTGCCGATGCTACCACTGCATTTTCAACATTGTGCTTTCCGGGGATGCCAAGTTTTACATCAATCATCTTGTTCCCGCCAAGGAACAGGTCAAAAACGGCTGTTTCTCCCTCATCCCTGATCCTTTCCGCACGGTAATCCACATCACCGTCAGTTATGCTGTATAGATCAACAGGCTTATCAAATTCCACCTGAACATTGCTGCTAACAAAAAGTGGCCCTTCATGGCCGTTCAGCATCCCGAATCTTCTGAAGGCGCCCTTCATACTCTCGTGGCTTCCATATATGTCAAGGTGATCAGCATCCGTAGATGTAATTATTGAGAAGTCAGGATGCAGGTGAAGGAATGACCTGTCGAATTCATCTGCTTCAACCACCAGATAACGGCTGTCAGGGGTGAAGATAAAATTTGAATCATAGTTCTTCGTGATCCCGCCGATGAAAGCAGTCATAGGCACACCCGCGCTTTTCAGCAGATGTGCTATCAGGGATGAGGTGCTGGTTTTCCCATGAGTACCTGCGACCGCAACGGTTGTGATATTACGGGAGATGAGTCCGAGCACCTCAGCACGTTTCAGAACCGGTAATGATTTCTGAGCGATAACCTGCCGCTCCTTAAGCTCTTCAGGTATTGCAGGTGTGATTACGACAAGGTCTGTTGCATCAGGTATCAAATCCGGCATATCTTCATAATGTATAACTGCGCCCTCCTTTTCCAGGGCTTCGGTAAGCGCAGTACGTGTACGGTCATAACCGTGAACACTCTTTCCCATCAGCAGGAACCACCTTGCCAGCCCACTCATGCCAATGCCACCGGCACCCAGCAAATAGACCTGCTTCACGGCGGAAACATCAGAAAGCGTGAACCCGTTGCCCGAAGGCCGGATGCCAGCAGCTTCCATAACTAGACCGGCAATTCTCTCATCAGCATCGCTATATGCAAAATTCTTCATCTGCCTGCCCATTTCCTCCAGCCGCTCCCTGTCTGAGATAAGTGATAAAACCACATCGCCAAGCTTATCTGTCACATCATTGTCGCTCATAATCATTGCCGCCCCACCCCTGGCCATCGCTTCGGCATTTCTTGCCTGATGGTCGCCTGCTGCAAAAGGGAACGGCACAAATATCGCCGGCAACCCGGCGAGTGCTGATTCCGCTATTGCCAGGGCTCCTGCACGTGAAACTACCAGTGTCGCTGCGGCGTATGCCATCTCCATCCTTTCGATGAAAGGCACAGCCACAACACCCTTTAAGCCTTTTTCTGCCACAAGCTCTTCTGATTTGCCGGCATAGGCTTTGCCTGTCTGCCAGATGACCTGTATCCCTTCCGATACAAATTTCGGAAGATATTTTTCCATAGCATTGTTCAGGCTCCTTGCCCCCTGGCTCCCGCCAACTACCAGAAGTACAGGTCTTTCAGAGTTGAAGCCATAATAATCCAACGCATCTGCCCTGCAGAGCCTGCTAAGGGCAATGGCCTTACGGACAGGGTTCCCTGTAAGCACAACCCTTCCCGGTGGAAAATGTCTCTCCATGTCCGGGAAGGCAGTACAGACGTGCTTCGCCTTTCTGCCAAACCACCTGTTTACTTTTCCGGGCACGGAGTTCTGCTCCTGTATTATAACGGGGATGCCCAGCCATCCGGCAGCCAGAAGTGCCGGAGCAGAAGCAAACCCACCCACACCCACTACAACATCTGGAGAAAACCTCCTCAGCACACCAATTGCCCTTAACAAACTGCGGGCAAGACGAAACGGCAACAGGAGATTGTTGAGATTCAGATTTCCCTGGATCCCGCGTACAGGTAACCCCACAATTTCATAACCGGCAACAGGAACACGCTCCATCTCCATCTTGCCTTCGGCACCAATGAAGAGTATCTGCTCCCTGCCTGTAAATGGCATCAGAGCATTGGCAATGGCGATAGCCGGAAAGACGTGCCCTCCCGTACCACCACCGGTGATCACCACCCTTGGGCGTTTATATTGCCTGGTTCTCCCCATTCTGTTTCTCAATTTCTGTTTCACGGCTTACACTTAACATTATTCCTATAGAGAGGGAGGTAAACCATATAGAAGTACCACCCATGCTTATCATCGGTAAAGGCTGGCCTGTAACCGGCACAAGTCCGACTGCCACAGCCATATTTATCATAGCCTGGAATACCAGCCCGAAGCCAAGCCCCACTGCCAGTAGCGCCCCGAAAGTACCGGGGCTCGCAACAGCAATTTTGATGCTCCTGAAAAGTAATATCAGGTAAAGTATCAGAATGATTACCCCACCTATCAGCCCATACTCTTCAATGATTATTGCGTAGATAAAATCTGAAAACGGATTCGGCAGAAAGTTTCGCTGCAGGCTGTTGCCCGGAAAGCGGCCAAAAACCCCGCCTGAAGCAATAGCTATTTTTGATTGCCTGACCTGATACACTTCGTCAAAATCACCACCTGAATAGCTCTTCATGCGCTGCTCCCAGGTACTCCTTCTGCCCAATGGATCTTCAGGAAGCAATGAAATCACCCCGAAAGTGATCGTCAGAGCTGCAGCACCCACACCCACCAGCACCAGAATATGGGTGATCTTCGCCCGGCCTATGTACAGAAGAACTATTGAAGATGCAAACAAAATGGCAGCTGTAGAAAAGTTGGCAGGAAGAATCATGACACATACAATGATAATTGGTATCAGCAGAGGGATGAACCCCACTCTCCAGTTCCTGACACGATCCTGATATAAAGTCAGGCTTCTGGCAAGAAATATTGTCAGAGCCAGTTTTGCAAAGTCGGAAGTCTGGAATGTAATGTTGATAACAGGTATTATTACCCAGCGCTTCGCCTCATTAATACTCGCCCCCCGGAAAAAAGTATAGATAAGCAACAGTATAGCAGCGAACAGCAGCAGGCGGGAGATCTTTCCATAGACAGGGTATCTTACCAAATGGGCAGCATACATTATCGTAAGACCGAAAAGCACAATCCCGACATGCTTCAACAGGTAAAAGCTGCCTCCTCCCTGCTGGTTAAAAGCCATGGTGCGTGTTGAGCTATACACTGCAAGAAGAGAGAAGATCGTCAAAAATACCACGACCATCCAGATTACTCTGTCACCTTGTATATGTAATCGTGCCTTGTTCACCTTGTTCCTTATTTTTTATAGTTCTCTGACAGCACTCTTAAATTGTCTTCCGCGGTCTTCATAGTTTTCGAAAAGGTCAAAGGAGGCGCAGGCCGGTGACAACAATACGACATCACCATCCTTTGCCATCTGATAAGCAGTTCTGACGGCATCTTCCATCGATGTGGTATCGGATATGCTGTCAACCATATCCGAAAATGTTTCCAGAAGTTTTACATTATCTGTTCCAAGGCAGACTATGCCTTTCACCTTACTCTGCACAAGTGGTCTTATAATCTCATAATCATTCCCCTTGTCAATACCACCGGCAATCCAGATCACCGGCCTGTTCTGACATTCCAGTGCATACCATGCAGAGTTGATGTTTGTTGCCTTGGAGTCGTTGATAAACTCAACTCCATGCACTTTCGCAACAAACTCAAGCCTGTGCTCAACATTCTGAAAGTCGGCAAGGCTCTCCCTTAAACTCTCTCTGCTAACCTTCAGCAACATTGCTGCAATACCTGCTGCCATAGAATTGCATGCATTATGCCTGCCCTGAAGTGCAAGTTTTTCGAGGTACATGTTAAAAATATTTTGGTTTATATTAATTACCATTTTTTCATCCTCCACCCAGGCTCCACTCTTCTGAGGCTTAGCTGACAGGGTAAACGGGAAGGCTCTGGGTGAAAGCGGGTTTTTGCTTATCCATTCGTTTATAACAGGATCATCGGCATTGTAGATAAAGGCATCCTGTGGCATCTGGTTCTGCAGGATCCGGAACTTCGACCCGGCATACCTGTTGAAGTCATAGTCATAGCGGTCAAGATGGTCAGGTGTGATATTCGTAAGAATTGCAACGTCAGCCTTGAACGAGAACATGCCATCAAGCTGAAATGAGCTTATCTCCAGAACATAGATATCATGATTCTCCCGGGCCACCTGAAGGGCGAAGCTTGTGCCTACATTACCGGCAAGACCTGCATTGAAGCCCGCCATGGTTAATATGTGATGGAGCAGAAGTGTTGTGGTTGTCTTGCCATTGCTGCCGGTGACACAAATCATTAATGCATCTGTATAGCGTCCGGCAAACTCTATCTCGCTCACAACAGGAATCCCTTTCCGATTTATCTCCTTCACAAGAGGCACATTGTCAGGTATACCCGGGCTTTTCATGACCTCATCAGCTTTGAGTATCTTATCAACAGAATGGCCTGATTCTTCAAAGGGGATGTCATGACTCATAAGCAGATTCCGGTAGACCTCTTTCAGTGGGCTTCCATCCGACAAAAACACATCCATGCCCTGCTTCTTTGCAAGGATTGCCGTGCCTGTCCCACTTTCACCACCACCTAATATGACCAGCCTTCTGCTCATTAATTATCTTATTTTCAGTGTTACTACAGTCAATACTGCAAGCATGATACTCACAATGAAAAACCTCATCACAATCTTGGCTTCATGATATCCTGCCTTCTGATAGTGATGGTGCAGGGGCGCCATCCTGAATATCCTTCGCCCTTCTCCTTTCATTCGTTTAGTGTATTTGAACCATCCTACCTGCATCACAACAGAGAGGTTCTCTATAAGGAATACTCCGCACAGTACAGGTATCAGCAGCTCTTTCCTAAGCATAATAGCCAGTACGGCAATTACACCTCCAATGGCCAGACTGCCAGTGTCTCCCATAAAGATCTGTGCCGGATATGAGTTATACCAGAGAAAACCGAGACATGCACCTATAAAAGCGCTTATGAATATCGTCAGCTCACCTGTATTCGGGATATACATTATGTTGAGATAGTTGGCAAAGATGAAGTTGCCGGAGACCCATGCGAGAATGCCAAGAGTGCCGGCAGTTATTGCTGATGTGCCTGTTGCAAGGCCATCCAGCCCATCTGTCATGTTGGCACCGTTTGAGACTGCAATGACGATCAGTATCACAATCGGAATAAATGCAAGCCAGGCCCAGCGCCGGTAATCTTCACCCGTCCACTTTATAAGAAAAGCATAATCAAACTCATTGTTCTTGACAAACGGTATTGTTGTCTTGGTCGATTTCACCGACTCCGGCATGAAATAGTCACTCGCCTGCATCCTGCTATATTCGACACCGGCAACGACATCTTCAGCTGGAGCAGGAGCCTTCTCCCTGATCACCACACTGTCGGAGAAATAGAGCGTTGCTCCAACAGCAATCCCAACCACGATCTGCCCAATAACCTTAAACCTGCCTGCAAGTCCCTGCTTGCTCTTTTTAAAAACCTTAATATAATCATCAATAAAACCGAATAAACCGAGCCAGATCGTTGACGCCAGTATCAGGATGACATATATGTTGTTCAGGTCGGCAAACAGAAGTGTGGGTATGATAATGGCTGCAAGGATAATAACACCGCCCATTGTAGGAGTCCCCTGCTTCTGAATTTGTCCTTCCAGACCAAGATCCCTTACTGTTTCGCCAACCTGCTTCCTTTTCAGATAATTGATGATACGTTTGCCAAACAGCATCGAGATGATGAGGGAGGTGATGACCGCCATTGCAGCACGGAAAGATATATAGTTGAAAAGCCCCGCACCCGGGATGTTAAACTCTGCATCAAGATATCCAAACAGATAATAGAACATGATTAGCTAATTTTTTAAAGGGTTTAACTGCAAACACTCCTTCACCACAGCCATATCATCAAATGGATATTTCACTCCGGAAATCTCCTGATACTTCTCATGCCCTTTACCGGCTACCAGAATAATATCATGACTTCCCGCAAGCATCACGGCGGTTCTTATTGCCTCTTTCCTGTCAGCTATTGCAATACTCTTTTTCAATCCTTCATGATTTAGGCCGCTTTTCATCTGCTCGATAATCTGTTCAGGAGGTTCGCTCCTTGGGTTGTCGGATGTCAGTATAACGCGATCACTCAACTCTGCTGCAATGCCTGCCATAATTGGCCTTTTGGAAGAATCCCTGTCGCCTCCGGCACCTACGACTGTGATAATACATCCTTCATCACGGTTCACATCCCTGAGGGTCTCCAGCACATTTCTCAGTGCATCCGGAGTATGGGCATAGTCAACTACCGCAGTGACACCTTGCTCACCACGACAAAGCTGAAACCTGCCCTCCACGGGATCAAGGCTGCTGATGACCTCCAGCACCTCGCGATCATCAAAACCAAGCAAGATTGCAGATGCAAAAACTGCCAGGATATTCTTTGCATTGAACATGCCTGTAAGCTTAAACCATACTGTATTGCCATCTATCATCAGGTTCAGGCCATCAATGGTGTTTTCAATCACTTTCGCATGGAAATCAGCAACAGTTGTGATGCTGTATGTAAAGACCCTAGCTCTTGTACTCTGCACCATCACCTTTCCATTACGGTCATCTTTCGAGGTCAGTGCAAACGCTTCGCGTGGCAGAGCCGTGAAAAAAGACTTCTTAGCAGCCAGGTAATCATCGAAAGTAGAATGGTAATCAAGGTGGTCATGGGTTATATTGGTAAAAATACCTCCTGCGAAAGTCAGACCGACAATACGTTTCTGCACTATAGCATGCGAACTGACCTCCATAAAGCAGTATTCACAACCTTCATTTACCATTTCCGTCAACATTTTTTGCACAGTGACCGCATCAGGTGTAGTATGGCTTGCCTCCAGTTCCTTCTCCCCTATGGTATATTTTATGGTGGAGATGAGCCCGCAACGAAAGCCAAGACCAGTAAATGTCTCATGGAGAAGTGTGGCTACGGTCGTTTTTCCATTGGTGCCTGTAACCCCGATAAGGTTTATCTGTTTCGAAGGGTGGTTGTAAAAAGCAGAGGCAATCAGCCCGAGAACATGTGAGGTGTCCGCTGCTTTTACAATCGTCACATCTGCCGGCACCTCATCCTGATAATCATTGCACACTATGGTACGTGCTCCGGATGCTATTGCATCAGCGATATAGTTGTGGCCATCAGCATTTGTTCCCTTTATCGCAACAAAACAGGAGTCAGGGCCAGCCTTCTTCGAATCGAAAACAATATTTCTGACCACTCTGTCCTGCTTGCCCAGGACAATCAGGTTGTTCACATTTTTAATTATGTCAGACAAAACTTTCATAAACCAACTTTTAGTTATCTAGTTTTAATGACACTCTCTGTCCTCTTTTCAGCACGGCACCTGCAAGGATTGACTGACTGACAACCCTTCCTTTACCGGAGAAGTTTACTTTCACACCTTGCTTTTCGAGTATATAAACCGCATCTCTTACATTCATACCTTTCAGGTCAGGCATGATGCCCTGCTCAACTTCTCTGTCGAAGAGCATAACAGCTTCTGTAGCCTGCCTTGAAAAAGCCCATTTACCCTGGGTGCTGTCAATAATGTTCAACCCAAGCCTTTTAAGCAACATTCTGATATCATCTGCTGCGCCGGCGCCGGCATGAGGGAATGAGAAAGGCCTGAAGGCAAATGCAGCCTCGTGATGCATGTCAAGATAACCTGCATATATCTTATCTGCGATAGCCTTGAAGACAGGAGCAGCGACATGGCCGCCGTAATACTGGCCAACAGGCTTATTGATCACTACAATGCAAGAGTATTTTGGGTTGTCGGCAGGGAAGTATCCTGCAAAGCTTGCGGTATAATCCGCGGAGGAGTAGCCGCTGGTGCCGCTTGCAATCTTTGCTGTACCGGTCTTGCCGGCGATCTTATATATGTCACTTCTGATATTTGTGGCAGTTCCTTGGTCAACGACACGCACCATAAGATCCTGCACCTGCCTTATGGTTGCAGAGGATGCAATTCTGTCCTTCAGCACAACCGGGTCATAGCTTCTGACAATTTCTCCGGTACGGGAGATGTGTGCGACAAACTGCGGCTTCATCATCCTGCCATTGTTGGCAACGGCGTTATAGAAGGTAAGCAGCTGGAGCGGTGTCATCCTGACCTCATAACCTATCGCCATCCATGGCAGGGATATCCTTGACCATGAGCTGTGGCCAGGGTCTTTAACCAAGCTTCTCCCCTCACCTGCTATCTCCACACCAAGCTTTTCACCAAACCTCATCTTCCTGAGCCTCTCTGTGAACTTCTCAGGCCTTGCCTGATAGGCTTTTGCTATTGACTTACTGATGCCAACGTTGGAGGAGACCTCGAAGGCTCTGCCAACACTTATCCTTCCCCTGGCCATTGAAGAGGCATCCTTCATTTCATAACCGGAGAAGTGGTAAACTCCCTGACCTATGTCAACGGTGTCGTCAAGTTGCAGGTATCCATCTTCGAGGGCAGCCATCAGTGATGCAAGCTTAAAGGTAGATCCGGGCTCATAGCTCTCTCCGATAGCGTGATTGTAAAGCTCAGCATACATATTGCTGTCGGAAGGACTTCTCTGAAGGTTCGCTATAGCTTTCACATGGCCGGTGGCAACCTCCATCACCACAACGCATCCATGGTGTGCCTGTGAGAGCTGCAACTGCCGCATAAGAGCACTTTCTGCAATATCCTGTATGTACATGTCAATGGTTGTATGCACATCCATGCCATGCTGCGGGTCGAGAAGGTATGACGTTGACACCGGGCGCCAGATGCCATTGGGCAGACGCTTGATGAGCTGTATGCCATCTTTGCCGGTCAGCACCTCACTGTATGCCCCTTCAAGGCCTACATCCAGATCAGTACCATCCTTATCCCAGCCTATAGTGCGGTATGCCAGGTGCTGATACGGCATCTCCCTGATGTCCCTTGGCTCTGCAATAAGTCCACCCTTATTACGTCCCTTGCGCAAGACAGGAAGAGAACGAATCACCGTAAGCTGTTCATAACTGACCCTGCGCTTGATAAGCAGGTAACGGTTATTCTCCTGCCTGCCACGGCGCAGCAGGCTCCGGTACTCTTCAACGCTGCGGTCACGAAACAGGTAATGCAACCCCATTGCCAGCGAATCGAGGTTTTGCGAAAACTCCTCATCGGTAATGGAGGGATTACCCACATCCATCCTGATATCAAAAACAGGCACTGAAGTCGCCATCAGCTTGCCGTCGGCAGAGTAGATGGAACCCCGGTTGGCAGGGATGGCCCTGTATCTTACATTACTGCTGTCGTCAGCGGCGGGAAGTAGGTCCGCAGCCTCAACAAACTGGATCCTGAATATCTTGACAATGATGATAATGCCAAATATCAGCATCAAGCCATATATCAGATAAACACGCAGCAGTATGTCTCTCTTTTGCTCTTCCACAATTATTCCCTGGGTTTTTGAATATTACGATCACCGGTGAAGATCTTCACCGGCGGCACTGTGTTCTCCTTGATACCTTTGTCCTTGAGCCTCTTGCTGATCTGCGACTGATTGCTCAGAAACATCACACTTGATTTTGTGCTGATATATTTATACCTGAGCTCTTTCAGCTCCTCAGTGCTATTCAGCAGCTCACGTCTGTTTCTTTCAGCCGTTGCAGAGTTGGTTATGTAAATAATTCCGAGGAGAGTCATAAAGAGTATTAGCGGGATATTTCGCACCACGTGTTCATTGGTGAGCAAACTCCCATCGAGCAGGCGACGAATAGCTATCAACGGGTTCAGTAACCGGAAACTGCTGCCACCACTCTTCTCCCTTTTGCGCTCAGAGTGTTCTTCTTTGCGGCTGGAAGCGGCTTTTGTCTCGTTCCTGGTTTTAAACCTGTTCTCCATCACCGGAGTGCGCCTGTATCTTTTAAACAAAGTCATAATCAAAGTTTTTCTCCTATCCTTAACCTTGCACTTCTTGCCCTGCTGTTCACTGCCAGCTCATCCTGCGACGGCGTTACCGCCTTCCGTGTAATGACCCTGAACGGGGTATTGCTCTTGCCATAGAAGTCTGTCTCCTTCCTGTCTTCAAAGTTGCCCGTACGCATGAAGTGTTTTACCAGCCTGTCTTCAATGGAGTGGTATGATATCACCACGAGCCTTCCGCCAGGCTTGAGCACATCGTGGCATTGCAGCAACATCTCCCTGAGCGCAGCAATCTCATCGTTCACAGCAATCCTTATTGCCTGAAAGAGCTTTGCCATAAACTTATTCTCAAAGCGTGCCGGCACAAAAGAGGAGACGGCCTCTTTCAGCTTGAAAGTAGTATCAATGGAATACCTGTCTCTGAATAATATTATTGCCCTGGCGACACGCCTGCTGCCGCTGACCTCCCCGTAGTTACGAAGAATGGCTTCAAGCTCATCCTCCTGAACACTCTGCAGAAGCGTTGCGCCACTCTGCGGAAGTTCAGTATCCATACGCATATCAAGCGGAGCATCGGAACGCGTTGAAAAACCACGTTCTGCCTTGTCGATCTGATGTGAAGAGACTCCCAGATCCGCCAGAATACCATTAACAGGCAAAGCATTATGGTAACGAAGAAACTGGGTCAGGTATCTGAAGTTGCCATTGACAAAAGTAAACCGCGGGTCATCGATGGAGTTCTGAGCTGCCTGCAGGTCCTGGTCAAATGCAATCAGCCTGCCGCCCGATAACCTCTCTATAATCTCTCTGGAATGTCCGCCACCACCAAAAGTAAGGTCCGCGTAAACACCTTCAGGGTCAATACGCAGTCCTTCAACACTCTCTTTCAGCAATACCGGGTTATGGTACGTCATTAGGGGCGCCTGGTTTTAATTTTGGGTTTACCATTACCTCCTCGGCAAGATCAGCAAACGTATCAGTACCCTCTTCCAGAACTCTTTCGTACTCATCCTTATCCCAGAGCTCAACAAGATTTATAGAAGAAGACAGAACGATATGCCGGTTAATGCCTGCAAAAGCAATTAGTTCCTTTGGTATCAACAAGCGCCCTGCACTATCAAGATCTACAGGCTTTACACCCGCCATGAATTGGGTAACGAATTTAACATTACCCCTGTAGAATCTGCTGAGATTGCTAACGTCACGGCTCTCCTTGTTCCATTCCGCCATCGGATAAAGCTCAAGGCACTTGTGAAACACACTTCTCTTTATGATAAATCCATCCTGAATAACCGACATAAGCTGCTTACGAAGAGCTGCCGGCAACATCAGCCGGCCCTTCTCATCGATTTTGCATTCATATACGCCGATCAGATTGGTCATTGGTCAGTGGTTTCGGGTGTAAAGATATGATAGAATCACCATCTTTTACCACAATTTTCCAAAAAAGTTTCATTTTACTCCACTTTTGTTCATAACCATGAACATAATCATAACTTATTACAAGGCATGAAAAACTTTATATCATTGATCTAATGTTTTTTATACAGCATAATATCTTTGTGGGAAAAAGTGGAATATGTAATTATCCTGTTGATAAAATCTTTTGCTGATTTTCGGTAAAAAGGAATTAATTTACCTTTGCAGAATTGAAAACAACACCTTATATGGAAGCAAAAGAGCCGACCCTAATCTGGGAAGGGGCAAAAGCCGGAGAGATTCCTGAAAAAATCATAGACATCAGGAATGTAATTGGCAGCAAAAGCGAGCGCCTTGCCAGGATGCTGCCGGGGTTTGTATACAGATACCTTCGCCGGATACTCCATGAGGATGAGATCAATGACTTTCTCTACAAAAACAGAGATAAACAGGGATTGGATTTTTTGGACGAGGTGATCCGCTTTTTCAACCTTAAAATTACAGTCAAAGGCATCGAAAATATTCCTACAGAGGGTAAAGTTACTATCGCATCAAATCATCCGCTGGGCGGGCTTGACGGCATTGCCATAATCCACGTTGTTGGCAAGGTGAGAAAAGACATTGTTGTACTTGTAAATGATCTGCTCATGTTTCTCCCCAATGTGAGAAACCTCTTTGTGCCGGTCAACAAACATGGCAGCAACTACGAGAATGTGGCTATCCTTAATGAAGCATTTGCAACAGAAAACATCATCCCGATGTTTCCGGCAGGGCTATGCTCAAGAAAACAGTCGGGTGTTATCTGTGATCTTGAATGGAAATCCACTTTCGTTTTACAGGCACGCAGGAATCAACGGACAGTAATTCCTGTACACTTCAGCGGCAGAAATTCCAACTTTTTCTACAACCTTGCCAGGATCAGAAAATTTTTAAGGATAAAGTCAAATATTGAAATGTTTTTCCTGGTCAATGAGATGTTCAAGCAATACAACCGGGAGTTTGTGATTACCATTGGCGACCCTATTGACTATCAAACCTTTGACAAGTCGAAGAAACCGCATGAATGGGCTGCCTGGGTAAAGGAGAGGGTGTATGAAATCGGGGAGGATGAGTAAGATATTTCATGGGAACAACTTGTGCTTGTAAAGAAATGGTTAATTTAGTCGATCAAAAATCCAAATAAAACACAAATTTTATGGAATCAGGGGTTATTCCAGAGGTAGACAGGGAGTTGATAGTTTCAGAGCTGACAGAAGAAAAGTTTGTAAAGGGCACCAATTATGGAGACAACCTGATTTATATAGTATCAGCCAATGACTCCCCTTACACTCTGCGTGAGATTGGCAGGCTACGTGAAATTACTTTCAGGGATGCAGGTGGCGGAACCGGTAAAGAGCTCGACCTCGACAAGTTTGACATTGATCCGGATCCATTTTTACAACTTATAGTCTGGAACCCTGACGACAGAGAGATTGTGGGAGGATATCGGTTTATTCATGGCAGCCGTATTATCCGGGCCGGAAGTGACACTCCGTTTTGTCCCACTGCTGAGATATTTGCGTTCTCTGACACCTTTAAAAACGAGTATCTGCCGGTCACAATAGAGCTTGGCCGCTCATGGGTGCAGCCGAAGTACCAGCCCTCACATGATTTCAGAAAAGGCATTTACTCTCTTGACAACCTTTGGGACGGACTTGGCGGGCTGATGATTCGTTATCCTGATATGCAGTATTTCTTTGGAAAGATTACTATGTATCCCTCATACAACAGGATAGCCCGGGATCTCATCCTAGGTTTCCTGAAGATTTACTTTCCCGATGACCAGAACCTGGTGACACCATTCCCCGAGTTGCGCATAGATCTCAAGATGGATATGGACAAAATCAGGCACCATTTCACAGGAAAAGATTATGACCAGGAGTATAAGGCCCTGATAAGGTTTGTAAGGCATTACGGCGAACAGATACCGCCACTCATCAACGCGTATGCAAACCTGTCGAGCACGATGAAGGTCTTCGGCACTTCTGTAAACCCGCACTTTGGCAATGTTGAAGAGACAGGCATTCTGATTCGTGTTACAGACATCTATCCCGAGAAAAAGGAGAGACACCTGAAATCTTAGTATTCCTTAGTTATGACAGAAAATGCCGGCAAGACCGAATACCGTATTCAGGAGGCAAAACACACCGGATCGAGCCCCGGACTGAAGGAGTGCCCCAAGCCAATCTTTCCCGAACATGCGTTTATTGGCCGTTCCAATGTTGGAAAGTCGTCGCTTATCAATATGCTTACGGGCAGACGCAAACTGGCCCATACGTCGTCAACGCCGGGCAAGACCAGACTCATCAACCATTACCTGATTGACGGACATTGGTATCTTGCTGACCTGCCGGGTTACGGCTATGCGCGTGTTTCCAAGACGGAGCGGTTGCAATGGCCCGCCATGATACGCAACTACCTGGAGAAGCGCCGAAATCTCCTCAATACATTCATATTGATCGACACCAGGCTTGAGCCTCAAACATCAGACCTGGAGTTTCTCCGCTGGATGGGAGAAAAGGCTCTGCCATTCAGTATAGTCTTCACCAAGTGCGACAAGCTGACACGGGGAAAGCTGGATAAAGCAATCAAAGATTATATGCTTGTGCTTGCTGAGGAGTGGGAGCCTCTGCCAACCACATTCAGAACCTCTGCTGCAAACGGCAACGGCCGCGAAGAGGTGCTGCAGCACATCTCAGAAACCAACAAACTCTGGGAAAAAACCTGACCCCTCCTACTTAGGCTTATAACCTGATGCTGTAAGGATCTTCTGAGCATCGTGCTCCTGCATCAACTCCATCAAAGTGACTCCGGGGTTCTTATCCATATATCTCCTCACTATCTGCCACCCGGTCCAATGCCCGATCCTTCCAGGAGCTGATTCTGAAAAGACTGCTGTGAAAGGAGCATCAAGTATCAGCAACTTTGCGTGATTGTGATCAGTGCTGTAAAGCATCTGATTGTTGATTATGTATGTCCAGACATGCCTCTGATTATCAAAACACCACTGCAGCTGCCTCTTTGTGTACCGCACTTTTGCCGTATCGTCAAGACGGGGCAGCATGGCATCCATGAAATATAGTATCTTGCCCTGGAACACCATCTGCTCCAGTAGTGTTTCCGCATTTTCAGGCGACCCAGCTTTAAGAAATGCAAGCTGACGGGCAAACTCCGGTGCTATCTGACCCGGAATCATCCACCGCCTCTTGTATTCCGGAATGCCAACAAAGACATATGGCTCAAACTCCTTCCCCAGAAAAAGGTCTGTGCTGATGATCGCCAGGGTGTCGTTCAGGATCACCGGCGACTGCATCAGGCTCATATCCAAACCTGAAATATGAGTGTAAATGTCATGATCGGGCGAATCGGGATAGTAATAATGGTAATGACGCAACACACTTATCACCTCTTCAATCTCCCTGCCCATATCCCCCAAAACCTCACGCTTCTTTTCATACAACTCAATATAACGCGGCTCACTACTGAAGATGAGCATCTCTGAAATCAGCAGGGAGTCAGGTTCCCTTTGCATAAATAGTGGTGCAAAATCCGGATATATCTCCGGAAACCGCTTAAAAAAAAGTGTGTCGGGAATTTCAAACAACGCCTCCTCGAAATGATAAAATGCAGGACTGACATGAACCTCCGATATATCAACCAATAATCTGCTCCTCCTCTTGCACGAACCGGCTGTCAGCATTATTAACGTTGCAAACACCAGTATAGCAACTCTGAAAATATTTCCTGAATCTTTCATCTTTTATTCTATTGTGATTATCACGAAGCGCAAAAATACCAAAACAATCATTACCCGCTGATTCTGCCGGTCTTCTCTGCCGGCATTTCCTTCTGTACGGGCTTTCAAAAGGAAGATAAACATTGTATGGTACTTTTCACTACTTTTGAAGCCCTAACTGAGAAATATGAACGTGGAGACACAACTGAAAGGACTTCTGAAAGACCGTAACCGTCGTGAAAGGATTATTCTCCTTGCCCGCATCGACTTTCACAAACGTTACTATGAAAGCCGGATGGGGATACTCTGGGCGTTTCTGAATCCCCTCTTCCGACTTGTGGTCTATTATCTCGTCTTCACCACTATCTTTAAAAGCGATATTGAAAACTACGCCCTCTATCTCTTTTCCGGCCTTCTGATCTGGATGTCGTTCCAGGAATCTACGAAGAAGGGGATCACTATACTTGCCAGCAAGCGATACCTGATCGAGAATATCAGCTTCGACAAGCTTGACCTTTTCATCTCTGCAATTATAACCATACTTACAGGACTCTTTTTCAACTTCCTGATGTATATGGTGATCAGCCTGATATCAGGCATTCCGGTAAACTGGCACATCCTGTGGGTACTGCCGGTGGTATTGAACCTGGCAATACTGATGATGGGTATAAACCTGATACTGGCGACAGTGCACATCTACTTCAGGGATATTGAGCACCTGTGGGATATGGTTCTGCTGCTCTGGTTCTGGGTCAACCCTATCTTTTACGCCAAATCAGTGATCTTCGACACACTGCCTGCACTGATTTACCTCAACCCACTTGCCGGAATTATCATCAATATGAGACAGGGGTTGCTTTACGGCGAATTGCCCGACTTCCACCTGATGGCATGGGGTTACATCTATTCAGTCGTGGTGTTGAGTGTCGGGATGTTTGTTTTCCGCAGGTATTCACACAAAATCCTGGAGAAGGTTTAGCATGGGAGAGCACAGAATCATACTTCGCAACGTCAGTAAGACTTTCCGTTTCCGCGAGAATGAGCCTCGCTCTATCCATGAACTTGTAACCGGGGCATGGAAACGAAGGCCTCTGCGTGTTATAAGGGCCCTGGCAGACATCAACATAGAGGTGAAACGGGGCGAGTTTCTCGGGGTGATTGGCAAAAACGGTAGCGGTAAATCCACACTGCTTCATATCATGAGCGGTCTGATGCCACCTGACAAAGGAGGTGTAGCGGAAATCGATGGCAAGATGATACGCATGAGCCTGGGGCTGGGCTTCAACCACGAGCTCTCTGCTCTGGAAAATGTGCTTGTTAATGCGTCAATCCTGGGGCTACCTCTCGACGAAATCCGTGAAAAGGAGGACGAGATCTTCAACTTCGCCGGCCTGAACGAATACCGCCACACCAGAATCAAGTACTTCTCACGTGGCATGAAAAGCCGGCTTGCATTTGCCATCGCCGTGAACGCCAAAGCTGACATTTTCCTGATGGATGAGTTCTTCGGAGGCGTAGGTGACGAAAGCTACAAACTCAAGTCTGAAGGGGTGTTCCGAAGAGCATTCATTGACCAGCGCACCATTGTGCATGTTACCCATAAGTTCAACGCCCTCGAAGAGTACGCCGACCGGGTGATGCTGCTCCATAAAGGGGAGTGTGTTGCGCTCGGAAAACCTGCAGAGGTGATCAAAGAGTATAAAACACTATTGGAAAAGGAGGACTGGTAAGATATGTTTACACTAAAAGATATTGAATACAACATCTGCATTGCATCGTACCCACGTTCGGGCAACACCTTTCTCAGGAATATCTTTTTTGATGTTTTCGGCCTCTTTTCATGGAACAATTATCACAGATATATTTTCCTCCGGGAAACGCTGTCGCACCCGATGGTGAAGAAGCGTGACAGGTTTTTCCTCAATGATCAGCTTCACAGGCCTGAAGACCTGCTGGAGTATATGCCATGCCAGATCATCAAAACGCACGATCTGCCGGAGAACAACCATGAGTTTCTCAGAACTGAACCCTTCATCATCTGCATAATCCGTGATGGCAGGGACGCTGTGGTTTCTGAGGCACATCACCGCAGCAACATTGTGGCACCCGGTTCTCCTTTTGAAGAGAATCTGAGAGAGGCGATAACTGCTCCTGAAGGGAGCCATTTCGGGGGTTGGACTGCAAATGTGAGGGCATGGCTATACAGGGCAGATCTGGTATTCCATTTCGAACAGCTTATCTCTGATCCCGAGAGATGCATCAACAAGCTCACCTCGATGTTAAACCTCCCCGAACCCAACCTCACAAGGATACCCACCTTTGAGAGTCAGAGAAGCGGCGATTCGGCATTCATAACCGACAGAAGGCTGGAGACCTACAGCGACACTTTCCCAAGGCTCTTCTTCCGGCGTGGTGAATATGGAGCGTGGAAAGAGGAGATGCCCGAGATGATGCAGCAACTCTTCATGGCATACCACGGCAGCATGCTGGAGGAGCTTGGATATCTGAACGAGGATCTGTCACGACTTAAATACTTCATCTAGATGACAGGTGAACAACCGGTAATATGGCTTGCTTCGTTCCCCAGGTCAGGGAACACTTTTCTGAGGAACATCCTATACGAGGTGTTTGGCATTGAGTCCGGCACCTTCGATCTTAACAACGGAATCCTTCTGGAACCCGGCTATCTGAATTACAGGGTTATCAAGACACATATGCTGCCCTTACAACTCATCCCACAGGATCCTGCATTCAAAGCGGTATATCTTGTCAGGGACGGCAGAGATGCCATAGTCTCGATTGCACATCATCGCAGCGACATTGTGATGCCGGGATCAGACTTTATGACAAACATGAAGGCAGCGATATATGCAGAGAAGGGTACTTTTTTCGGTGGATGGTCGAAAAATGTAACAGAATGGATAGAGAGAGCTGACCTCATCATCCGTTATGAAGACCTCATCGCTGACCCGGCCGGGTGTGCGGAGAAGCTGCGTCAGCTGATGAATCTATCAGAGGGTGACTACTCAAAGATTCCGGGATTTTCTAAGATGAAGTTCGGCCTGCCTCATTACGGGTCGGGGCGTGACCGCCTGATGAGTGAAGAGGAGAAGCGATCACTGGCAGAGCGCAACTTCCGCAAAGGCAAGGTTGGTTCCTGGAAAGAGGAGATGCCAGGGTACCTGCATGACCTCTTCTGGAGCATCCATGGCGATGTGATGCTGAAGATGGGATACCATTATGATGGCACTGTTGATCCTATACCGGACAAGCAGCTTAGCTGGAAGGTGGTTTCAAAGATGGTACATCCTGCCGCGGAAGAGTCTCAGCAAAGGGAAAAGTTAAGAGTGCTTATTGAAGCGGACAAGCTTACATCGCCTGTCAACGACGGGGTGAAGCGTTATCAGGTGATGCTGCTCAAAGAGCTCCTTAATGTCCATCAGAACCCGGCAGGCAGGTGGCACTTCGACCTTTATGCCAATGGACATATTGCTCCTCTGACCGACTTCAGCCATCTTATCCTTGAACCCTTCTTATCAGACAGTGATGATAAACACGGCACTACAACACCAAAGCTGAAGGCTCCGGTAACAGTTAAGATACAGCAGTGGATGCTAAGGGCTATCCCTGCCGGACTGAAAGATAAGCTGTCCCGGAACAGGATAATGATCTTCCACAGGCTGTTTGACCTCTTCTGGGCATCGTTCCACTACCTGGCAGCAAAAGCAAGAGGGGTTGTGAGATGGATTGCCAGCCGCTACAGAAGGCTGGTGCTTCTGTTCACTGCAGACCGGCAGGCACTGGCAGATGCTGGCCCGGATGCTTTGCCTGACCTGATACACCTTCCTCTGCAGCAGCACTACCTGCCCTTCTCACGAGCCCGCTCACCGGTACTGGTAACCCTGCACGACTTCACCCACCGGCTGATGCCCAACTTTCACACGCCACTAAACATCAGAAATGCCGAACGGGGATGGCGCTTTGCCATGAAACGCGCTGCCGCATGCATTGCCGTCTCAGGTGCCACCGCTGAAGATGCTGAAAAGTTCGGCGGTGCAGATTGTCCTCCAATTACTGTCATCCATGAAGCTGCCGACAGGGCAGTGTTTCACCACCAGGTCAATAGTGAAGACAGGCATTTAATATGCAGGAAATATCTGATACCTGAAAAAGAGCCCTTCCTCTTCACCCTCTCTTCCATTGAACCCAGGAAGAACCTGGAAAACATCATCAAAGGCTTCTTCGAGCTGCTGGCACGTGATTCAAACATAAAGCTGAACCTCGTTGTGGGTGGCAGGGAAGCATGGGGAACATTTCACCCGCATAAGCTCAATGGCTTCGATCCGGAAAGGGTCATCTTTACCGGGTTCATCGACGATGATGACCTTCAGGCAATCTATTCAGAGGCTCTTGCCTTCTGCTACGTAAGCCATTATGAAGGCTTCGGCCTGCCGCTGCTAGAAGCAATGAACTGCGGCACGCCGGTGATTTACGGCAACAACAGCTCGATGCCGGAGGTGGCAGGCAACGCAGGTCTACCGGCCAATGCTTCTGACTTCAGGGATATAGCTGACCAGATGAGCAATATCTTCTATGATGAAGGACTGAGAAAAGAGATGCGGGCTGCAGCACTCAGGCAAGCCGCAGAGTTCAGCACCTTACGGATGGCGCAAAAAACTCTGGAGATGTATCAAAAGACTATCAATAATGTCCGGCAAAAGACTTAAATATGATTTTCAATATCTGATGCAGAGAAAGCACCTCAAAGATGTTGAGTGTCTCTGTCTCTTCTCAGGCTATCCCCGCAGCGGCCACAGCCTTACCGGTGCACTGATGGATGCACATCCGGAGATGGTGATCTCCCATGAGCTCGATGTACTGGAGATGCTGAGACAAGGTTTCAGTCACAGGCACATCTGCTCCATGATCCTTGAGAACAGCCGCAACTTTGCCAGGCAGGGCAGGCAATGGAGCGGATACAGCTATGAAGTGCCCGGCCAGTGGCAGGGAAGGTTTCAACGGCTGAAGGTTATCGGTGACAAACGAGGCGGAAGAACCTCACTGCTGCTGAGCGAACAATACGAGCTTATTGACAAGGTTCTTAATGAGTTCCCCTTCCCCCTCAAGATGATCCACGTGGTAAGGAACCCTTTCGACAACATCGTCACACGTGCTATGCAGGGGAACGATGTCAGGAAGAAGATAACTCCTGAAGCTATAAGGCATAACATTGACCTGCACTTCCGCCAGGCCGACACAAACCTCAGGCTGATAAAAGATAATAGGATACCGGTGCTGACTATCAGACATGAAGAGATGATTGCTGATACACAAAAGTCGTTGATCTCTGTATGCCGGTTTTTCGGCCTTGAGCCCCCCCCCTCATGGATAGAATCCTGTTCAGGAATTATCTTCGGTACACCTAAGATCACAAGGCATCAGTATTATTTTTCTGAGGAGTTGATAGGCGAACTCACTGAAAGGATGCAGCATTATCCTTTCTTCAGTGGTTACTCATGGGAGTATTAGCAGAGGTATTTTGCCACTATGGGCATTCTCCGGCCAAAGCCAAAGGCTTTTGACGACACCCGCAGCACGGGTGGGGACTGCCGTCGTTTGTGCTCGCTTAAATTTACAAGACTGATTGACCTCATCACAAGCTCCTTGTCATAGCCTGCCGCAATTATGGCTGCCGGACTCATCCTATCCTCGATATAATGGTACAGTATCTTATCCAGCAACTCATAAGGAGGGAGGGAGTCCTCGTCCTTCTGGTCAGGTCGCAACTCAGCCGACGGCGGTTTCAACAGAATGCTTTGAGGGATAACTTCTCTTTCCCGGTTAATATATTCGGCAAGCTCATACACTTCGGTCTTGTAAAGGTCTCCGATTACTGACAACCCTCCGCACATATCGCCGTAAAGGGTGCCATAGCCTACAGCAGCTTCACTCTTGTTTGAGGTATTCAGCAATATTTGTCCGTGCTTATTTGAAAAGGCCATAAGTAGGATTGCCCTGACCCGTGCCTGAATATTCTCTTCTGTAATATTGGCCGGCATGCCTGCGAAGAAGTGCTTAAGGGTATTTTCAACAGCCTGGAAACCATCTTCAATGGAGACTATCTCATACGGAACAGACAAATTTTCAGCAAGTTTTACCGAATCAGCAATTGAATGATCACTGGAGTATCGAGAAGGCATAAGAAGTGCCTGCACATTCTCATGGCCCAAAGCGTCTGCAGCGAGCACAAGAACTACGGCAGAGTCAAGTCCACCTGAGAGGCCCAGAATTGCTTTTCTGAAACCTGATTTGCTAAAATAATCTTTCACACCCATCACGAGGCCTTTGTAACAAAGCTCCATTTTCGAGGGTGGTTTGCCGGTGATAACAGGCATTTTATCGACAGCCGTCATATCAACAATAAAATAATCCTCTTCGAAGTGTGATGCTGCAGCAATTTTCTCACCACTTCTGTTGAACACCATTGCGCCACCATCAAACAGAAGTTCAGTCTGGGCACCTGCCTGGTTCACATATACAAGGGGTATCCCATAGGTGCTTACATTCGTCTTCAGTATGCTATCCCTCTTCGCCGGCTGCCCATGATGGTAAGGTGAAGCAGCAATATTCACTATCATTGTTGGCTTATGCCTCGCCAGCTCCTCCATCGGCCATACCGTGTACATGGGGTCTTCCACGATATCCCACAGATCTTCACATATGGTGAGCGCTATTCTCTCTCCCTTAAACTCTATCACATCGAACTCCTTATTGGGTTCAAAGTACCGGTACTCATCAAAGACATCATAGGTAGGGAGCAGTGTCTTATGAATTACATCCACCACTGTTTTATCCTTCAGGAAATATGCAGAATTGAAAAGAGACTTACCCTCTTTTGCCGGGTTTTTCGAAGGGCATCCCACAATAGCAGCAATACCGTCACACTCCTCTGCCAGTCGTTTTATAACATCGGTTCCGGCCTTAACAAAATCAGCAAAATCAAGAAAATCATAGGGAGGATAGCCACACACTGCAAGTTCCGAAAAGACTACCAGGTCAGCTCTGTCATTTTTGGCACGCCTGATCATCAGGCGTATTGTCTGTTCATTATGTTCGAAATTACCTATATGGTAATTGCATTGTGCAAGTGCAATTTTCATTCTCTATCAGAAGATGACCCCAACAGAAAGATTTACTGCATGGCCATAAAATATCTGCTTCACCCTGGTGTTTGCAGTCCTGTATAACAGGCTTTCGGACTCCTTCCTCATCACATTGGTGAATCCATTGACGTAACTCAAACCAACCAATATTGATGTTGAGCCTGCGATGCTGTATTCTGCACCAAGCCCAACGTTCAGTCCAAGCTTCATAAAGTTGACGTCATTATTGATCACCTCGTCTTCAGAGAGGCCGGATTTGTTAAGCCCAAAACGGAAATTGTCATCTGCCAGCGATTTAACCCTGAATCCCATATCTATACCGAAATGAGCATTATAGGTTAGATAATTTATCTCCGGGGTCCGAAACTTCAGTGCTACCGGCAGTTCAATATATTTAAGCTTGAGTTTCCTTGACTCAAAAAATATCGAATCGCCAAGACCTTTGAAAATCACCTGGTCTTCGGTACCTATGTACTCATAATTTCCGCCGAAATCGTTGACAAGAAATCCCGTTGCCAGTACAGCCGACCTGAAAAGCCTCTTCTCTACAATACCACCATAACCAAAGTTCATTTTGGGGTTTCCATTCTCGAACTCTTTCATGGTAGTTCCCAACCATGAGAGAGATGGTTGCACCTTCAGTCCAAAGCGCCATTCAGGCTCTTCAAACCCCTTTGTTGCGCCTGCTTCCTGAGAAAAAGTGCCTGAAACCAGAAATAAAGTCACAAAAACTGCCAGCAATACTTTTTTCATGATCATCTGTTGTTTATGTTAAACTTCAGCAAAAGTACTAAGAAATCATGCAAATATTACCTTTTTTTTATTGACAGAATCCCCATATTTTTGTTGCCTGAATAATAAGACTTCCTGATATGAGGCTATTTCAACAACTTTTAGTCCCCAGTATTATTATTATATTGATGTTTGTTTTTTCTATCGGCTCTAATGCACAGGAAAACGATGGTGAGGAGAGATTTGTTCAGTTTGATGCCGGGGCAGATTTTGTCAGCAGGTTCGTCTGGCGTGGCATTTCAGAAGGTGACGCTCCCTACATAATGCCATGGATTGACATGACTTTCGGAAGGAATAACCATAAGTTCAATCTTCTGGTTGACGTAGCGCAACCCTTCAGCAAAGATGACCTTTTTCAATTTGACATTGAAGCAAGCTATTGCTTTAAGGATGCTTTCAGATTAACGCTTACGGACTATTTTGTAACAGATGATCCGTTTGAGGGTGCAGGTTATTTCAACTACAATGAGAGAACAGGCAACCATCTGCTTGAACTGAGCGCAGAATTTGAAGGCACGGAAAGATTTCCTGCCAGGCTGATGGCAGCATATAATTTTTACGGATCAGATCCCGACAGGTCGATCTATCTTGAAGCAGGTTATAAAGCTGAGCCATTCACATTTTTTCTGGGCATGACGCCACGCACCGGGATGTATCACACCGAAGATGGATTTGGGTTCAGCTTTGTGAATATTGGATTTACCTTTGAAAAGGAGATCCCTGTAACCGAAAAATTCAGACTTCCATTTTTCACCTCTCTTATTGTTAATCCACAGGCAGAAAGAGTCTATCTTGTTGCCGGTATTTCTTTATAAAAAAAAGAGGATGCCTTTTGAAACACCCTCTTTCTCTCCTTGATTAAGGAACCTAATATTCATCCTCATGGAAGAAGAAGTCCTCTTTCGTGGGATAATCGGGCCAGATGTCTTCGATACTGTCATATATCTCTCCTTCATCTTCGATCTCCCTAAGGTTCTCGATAACTTCCATTGGCGCACCCGATCTCAGGGCATAATCTATGAGCTCCTCTTTCGTTGCCGGCCAGGGAGCATCCTCCAGTTTTGATGCTAATTCAAGTGTCCAATACATCCTTCTGTTATTTTTTGCAAAAATAGTGTAATAAATAAAAAAGTCAAGTTAAATATTTTATGCTTTATCTTCTTGGCATCCATGGTGTTTCAATTCCTTTTGCGGAAAATGTCACATGTCGTGCCAATACAAACAGGTAATCTGATAGCCTGTTTATGTATTGAATGATGACCGGATCAACATCTGCAACCTCCGAAAGCGATATTATCCTGCGCTCCACTCTTCGGCAAACTGTCCTGGCAATATGGCACATCGAAGCTGCCTGACACCCCCCCGGAAGAATGAATGAACTCAATGCCGGCAAGTCACCGTTCATCCTGTCAATATCTTCCTCCAGCCTCTTTGAATTTGACTCTGAAAGCTTTGGCAAAGCCTCTGTTGCTTTGTTGTCCTCTGTTGCCAAATGCGACTCAATAGTGAACAGGCGGTCCTGCACCTCCAGCAACATCTTTCGGTGCACAATGTCAATATCCTGATCCCTAATTAGGCCTAACCATGATTTCAGCTCATCAACATCACCATAGGCCTCTATACGCGGATGATTCTTCTGAACACGGGTGCCACCAATCAGCGATGTTTCCCCCATGTCTCCGGTACGCGTGTAAATTTTGAACTCCTTTTCCATCTTGTTAGGTTTAACAGTTACTTTTGAAGCAGAAGCAGATCAGTAGAGCACCTTAAGTTTTCTTACCGGCAATTCCTTGTCGAACATAACTATACCAGCAGAATAGAGGTCAACACCCAATGTGATGGCAGGATGAGTCAGTATTTCTCTCCAGGCGTTCTCCATAGGCTTTGACCATCTTATATCATCAAAAACAAAAATACTCCTGCTTCTGATATAAGACAAAGATTTCATAAAATAGTTCAAAGTGGGCTTATAACGATGGTTGCCATCAACGAAAAGATAGTCGACAAACCCATATTTTTCAAATATTCCATTAAGCTCCTTATCGAAATTACCGGTGATCAACCTTACATTTTTCAGTCCAAGCCTTGCGAAATTTCTCTGTGCGATCTCTGCCGTTGCGTGGCATCCTTCTACTGTAATTACCAGAGAATCAGGGGCAGCTTTGGCAAAAAGAGCTGATGAAAACCCCAGGGACGTTCCCAACTCAAGGATGATCTGCGGCTTGAAGTGCCGTATCATACGATACTGTAATTCAAGGTTCTTTTTGCTATGCGAGGAAACTCTTGCAATGTCTGAGACCCTCTTCTCCGGTTTGACCAAAGAGGCTGAACCCGCCCCCAGGTCTGTCACAAGTATTCTTGTGGCATCTCTCATCAACTCACTCTTCAAAAGATCGATCTCACTGTAATGCCGGTTGAAATCACTTCTCGCTAACGGATCTTTTTCAAATATCGGTTTAATTGCCGGAATACCGATACATTCCGGCCTTTTGCTGCCTGGCAAAAATCGCAGAAACGACAACCCTCTCCACAAAATATCCATGCGGCAAAAGTACCTCAATTTTTGCCGCACAAAAAAAAAGTGTAGGTTTGAATCCGAAATTACCGGGAGGTCAAAAGGATGTTCAACAACTACCTGAAGCTTGTTAAGTTCAGCCATACGCTATTTTCACTGCCATTTGCAATAGCGTCTTTTTTTCTGGCATTACGTTCGGGTGACCATACACTGAGCTGGTGGCTGCTTATCCTGGTTATACTTGCTGTGATTTTTGCCCGCAACGCAGCAATGGCATTCAACAGGTATGCAGACCGTGAGTTCGACAAGGCCAATCCCAGGACGCAACAGCGGGAGATCCCGGCTGGCATATTGCCGGCACGCAGAGCACTGATCTTCATAATCGTCAATTCTCTTCTCTTTATGGCTACAGCCTGGTTGATCAATCCTCTCTGCTTTATATTGAGTCCGGTGGCCCTGCTGGTAATACTTGGATACAGCCTCACCAAACGCTTTACAATGCTGTGCCACCTGATACTGGGCATGGGGCTGGCGCTCGCACCCCTCGGCGCCTGGCTCGCAGTAACTGAGCAGTTCGCCCTGACACCCGTTCTCATTGCCCTGGCAGTACTCTTCTGGGTCGCAGGCTTCGACATCATCTATGCCCTGCAGGATGAATATTTCGACAGGGAAAATATGCTCAGGTCAATACCTGCCAGGTTCGGAGCATCAAAGGCACTTTGGATCTCAGCCATAATACATCTGCTGTGCTTCGGATTCCTTGTCGGAGCAACCCTCTCATTCCAGCCCGGAATAACAGGCTGGACCGGCACCGCAATCTTCGGAACACTACTGTTATATCAGCATCTGATCATCTCCCCGAAAGACCTCAGCAGAGTAAACCTTGCTTTCTTCACAACAAACGGCATCGCAAGTATACTCTGGGCGGTGATGATTGTAGTTCAATGACCAGACGAGAGGCGCTGTTTTGGTTTGTAGTTTGTCAAACTGCTTGCTTTGTGGTTTGAGAAAAAAGGCTTAGTTGATGAGGTGTTTTTAACCATTTAGTTCACTTAGATTCACTTAGGCCCACTTAGTGAAGCTGAGTGCTCAGTGGTCTGAGTGGTAAAAAAAACTCAGCGATTGGTTTTGAACCATGAGTTTGCAATTGCTCATTTACAATTTGTCAAAAAAATTTTTTTTCAACCCGGAACTTTTGCTAATTTGCGTTGTTATTTCAAATGTTAACAGATTAACAATAAATTTGCGCAATGCATAATTTGCAGGGATTAACAAAAAGTTAAATATTTGCATATTTAAATATATCAAACAATTCAAATGAATTGAGCCTATGACCAAAACCATAACAATTCGGAAGGGTTTGGACATCAAGCTTCTGGGCGAAGCAGAGCATGTTGTAACAGTGATCAGTGCGAATCACTATGCCATCAAGCCAACAGACTTTCACGGGGTTTTACCGAAACTTCTTGTTGCCGAGGGTGACAGGGTGCTGGCAGGTTCTCCACTGTTTTATGACAAGCACAATGAGCGTGTCCTCTTCACTGCACCTGTCTCCGGAACTGTAGAGGAGATCCGCCGTGGTGCGAAGCGGTTGCTGGAAGCGATTATCATCAGGGCTGATGAGGACACGGAGTACCTGAAGCTTGACATTCCCGACCTGAGCGTGGCCACAAAGGATGAGCTGGTTGAAGTGATGCTTAAATCAGGCCTGTGGCCTGCAATACGTCAGCGTCCCTACAACGTGATCGCCAATCCTGAAGTGTCGCCCAAAGCGGTCTTCATCTCCGCCTTTGATTCTGCTCCACTTGCCCCTGACATGGACTTCCTTGTCCACAACAGAGGAGCAGAACTGCAGGTGGGAGTCGATGTGCTGAAGAAGATGTCTGGTGCCGCCATTCATTTAAGTATTCATACAGAGAACACAAAAGCCAAAGAGTTTCTTAACCTGTCCGGGGTGCAGATTCACCCGTTCACTGGCCCTCATCCCGCCGGAAATGTAGGGATCCAGATCCACCATATTGAACCCATAAACAAGGGTGATGTGAACTGGGTGGTACACCCTATAGATGTCGCAATGATAGGAAGGCTCTTCCTGGAAAAGCGCTACAACACCGAAAGGGTATTTGCCCTTACAGGCTCTGAGGTCAGAAAGCCTCACTACTACAGGGTGAAACTGGGAGCTTCGATAAGCAATATGATCAGGGACAATGTTAATGATATAGAACTGAGGTTTATCAGCGGGAATGTCCTGACCGGAAAGAAAATTGACGAACTTGGCTTCATCGGGTTCTACGACCACCAGGTGACAGTGATCCCAGAAGGCAGGTACTATGAATTTATGGGCTGGGCAAAACCTGGCTTTAAAACCTTCAGCTTTTCAAACACCTTCCTGTCTAAGATCTTCCACAGAAAACCCTACCGGCTCGACACCAACCTCCACGGCGGTGAACGCGCATATGTTATCACCGGTCAATATGAGAAGGTGCTGCCAATGGATATTTATCCTGTTCAGTTGATTAAAGCAATCATGATAAAGGATATTGACCTTATGGAGAATCTTGGCATTTACGAAGTAGATGAAGAGGACTTTGCCTTGTGTGAAGTGATATGCACATCTAAGATGGAGGTGCAGTCTATCATTCGCGAAGGCCTCGACCTGATTAGAAAAGAGATGAGCTGACCCCAATAACAAGATGAAATTATGAAACCATTAAGAAATATCTTAGACAGGATAAAACCACAATTTCAGAAGGGGGGCAAACTACACAAGCTTCATTCCACCTTCGATGCGTTTGAGACGCTTCTGTTTGTTCCTGACAAGGTGACTTTCAAGGGCAGCCATATCCGCGATGGCATAGATATGAAGCGCACGATGTCGTTGGTGATCATGGCAATGACCCCTGCCCTGCTCTTCGGCATCTGGAACGTAGGTTTCCAGCACTATTATGCCAGCGGCATTGAAGCCGGCTTCTGGATGCAGGTCTGGTTCGGATTCAAGGCTGTGTTCCCGATCATCGTGGTATCATATGTCACAGGGCTTGCCATTGAGTTTGCCTTCGCACAGATACGCGGCCATGAGGTCAACGAAGGCTTCCTGGTAACCGGGATGCTTATCCCGCTTGTGCTGCCACCGGACATCCCACTGTGGATGGTATCGGTATCCACAGCCTTTGCAGTGATCTTCGGCAAGGAGGTTTTTGGCGGCACCGGGATGAACATCCTGAACCCGGCACTTACAGCCAGGGCTTTTCTCTTCTTCGCCTACCCGCAGGACATGTCGGGCGACAAAGTGTGGATATCACAGATTCCTGACGGCTACACCGGAGCCACGCCACTGGCAGAAGCTGCGGCAGGCAACACTGCAGCGATACCTTCGGCAATGGACATGTTCTTCGGAATGATACCGGGCTCAATCGGTGAGACATCCACACTGGCAATTCTGCTGGGGGCAGCAATATTGCTTATCACCGGCGTGGGAAGCTTCAGGATTATACTCTCCGTATTTGCCGGTGGCTACCTGATGGGTCTCCTCTTCAACCTCTGGGGTGCAAACCCGTTTATGGAGATACCGGCACACTACCACCTTATCATGGGAGGCTTCGCCTTCGGGGCCGTATTTATGGCTACTGATCCGGTAACAGCCACACAAACAGCCAGAGGCAAGTGGATATACGGGTTCCTTATCGGGCTCTTCGCAGTGCTGATAAGGGTCGTCAACCCAGCATACCCCGAAGGGATGATGCTAGCTATCCTCTTCATGAACGTGATGGCTCCCCTGATAGACCACTACATCATTGAGGCGAACATAAAAAGGCGTTTGCGACGAGCTAAGGTCGCAACACTGAAAACGAAGTCAAACACAGAAAAGTAAACCATAGCATCATGGCAAAAAAATACAGCAGTTTTTACATCTTCCGCTTTGCCCTGATCATGGTGATCATCGTTGCAACATGCCTCTCTCTGGCATTTGCAGTGCTCAAGCCATTTCAGGATGCAAACCGGAAGGTAGAGAAGATACAGAATCTGCTTAAGGCGGCAGGCATAGAGGCCGGCAAGGACAACGCTGCTGACCTTTACGAGAGCCATCTCATCTCCGAGATGATGCTCGATCCTGTCACCGGTGACCCTGTAAGTATCTACCATCCCGACGGCACATTCGAACTGGGCGACCAACGGGCCTTTGACGTTGAGATGAAGAAACTCCTCTATGCACAAAAGGAGTACCGCGAAGGGAAAAGCACAGTGAACCCGCCGTTACCGCTATACCTCATAAGGAGTGAGAGCGGCGACACAATGTACATCATCCCGATGCAGGGGCGCGGCCTCTGGGGCCCGGTATGGGGCAACATCGCAGTAGGTGCCGACAGAAACACCATCGTTGGTGCCAACTTCGACCACAAGAGTGAGACCCCCGGCCTCGGCGCAGAGATAAACCAGGATTTCTTCCAGGATCAGTTTGTTGGGAAGAAGCTCCTTGACAACGACGGCAACTTCAAATCTATCAGGGTAGTGAAGGGCGGAGTGGTCACACTTCCAGAAAGCCAGAGGATACACGGCGTTGATGCCATCTCCGGAGGCACCATCACCAGTGACGGCGTAACTGAGATGCTTTACGACTGCCTCAGTTATTATGAACCATTCTTTAAAAAAGCACAATAGCATATGGATCCAATGAAAGAAAAAGAGCCTCTCTTCTCACCTAAAAACGTGAGGCTCCTGACACAACCGCTGGTAAAAGACAACCCCATCACGGTGCAGGTGCTTGGGATATGCTCAGCGCTGGCTGTGACGGTGAAGCTTGAACCATCTGTCGTGATGGCAATATCAGTGGTGGTAGTAATGGCATTTTCAAATGTTGTGATGTCGCTAATACGTAACATCACGCCGCCACGAATCCGCATTATCGTGATGCTCACTATCATCGCCTTCATGGTGATTATGGTTGACCAGGTACTCAAGGCATTCCTTTACGATGTGAGCCGCCAGCTGTCAGTCTTCGTGGGGCTGATAATCACCAACTGCATCATCATGGGCAGGCTGGAGGCATTTGCGATACAAAACAAGCCCTGGCCTTCATTTCTGGATGGTCTAGGCAACGCCTTCGGATACGCATGGATACTGGTGGTGGTAGGCTTCTTCAGAGAGCTCCTCGGCTCAGGGTCTGTCATGGGCGTCAACATGTTTGAAACACCATGGTGGAACCTCTATGCCCTTGGATACAAGAACAACGGAATGATGATCCTGCCTCCTGCGGCGCTTATCATCGTGGGTATTATCATCTGGGCTCACCGTTCCCGTCATAAAGAGTTGTTAGAAGAAAACTAATCCCGGAAAACATAAAAGTCATGCAAGAACTTTTCAACATATTCGTCAAGGGAGTCTTCATCGAGAACATGATATTTGCCTACTTTCTGGGCATGTGCTCCTACCTGGCAGTATCCAGGACTGTAAAAACCTCCATGGGGCTTGGTCTGGCCGTGATCTTCGTTCTGGGGATTACCGTCCCTGTAGATTATCTCATCAACGAATACCTTCTTTCTGAGGGTGCTCTCACATGGCTGGGACCTGAGTTCGCTACCGTTGACCTCAGCTTCCTCAGCTTCATCATCTTCATAGCAGTTATCGCCTCCATGGTTCAGCTTGTGGAGATGGTGATAGAGAAGTTTTCTCCGACGCTCTATGCCAACCTGGGTATCTTCCTGCCGCTCATCGCGGTGAACTGTGCCATCCTCGGCGGCTCGCTCTTCATGCAGGAGCGCGAGTATGCCACGCTGGGTCAGGCTACCGTCTTCGGCCTTGGCAGTGGCGTAGGCTGGCTCCTTGCTATAGTCGCTATTGCAGCAATACGCGAGAAGATAAGGTATTCCAACGTGCCCGCACCCCTCAGAGGGCTTGGCATCACATATATCATCACTGGCCTTATGGGTATCGCCTTTATGAGTTTTATGGGAATCAAGATATAAGAAAAAAAATATGTCTATGCTTAATATAATCCTGGCCCTCGACACAAGACTCGTGCTCTCCAGCATAGTGGTCTTCCTGTTCATCATCATCACCCTGGTGATGGTGCTCCTCTACGCAAGGAAGAAGCTCACCCCACAGGGGGATGTAAAGATCAACATCAACGATGAGAAAGACCTCATCGCAGAGCCCGGTTCAACACTTCTGGCAACACTCTCTGCCAACGACATCTTCCTGCCGTCGGCGTGTGGCGGTGGTGGCACCTGCGCCATGTGCAAATGCCAGGTATTTGATGGAGCCGGAGACATCCTGTCCACAGAAAAAGGATACTTCACCCGAAAAGAGATCCAGGACAAATGGCGCCTCGGATGCCAGGTGAAGGTGCGTGCCGACATGAAGATAGCCGTGCCTGAAGAGGTGTTCGGTATCAAGAAATGGGAGTGCACAGTGGTTTCCAACCAGAACGTGGCTACCTTCATCAAAGAGTTTGTCGTTAAGCTACCCGAAGGGGAGCACCTCGACTTCCGCTCAGGCGGTTATATTCAGATTGATGTGCCCAAATGTGAAGTTGATTACAAGGATATCGAAGTTGAGGAAGAGTACAGGGATGAGTGGGATAAGTTTAAGATGTGGGACCTGAAGATGAAGAATCCTGAACCTGTATTTCGCGCCTACTCAATGGCAAACCACCCCGCAGAAGGTAACATCATCATACTCAACATACGTATCGCCACCCCACCCTGGGATCCAAAGAAGAACGCCTTCCAAAAGGTGAACCCCGGGATATGCTCATCCTTTATCTTCTCGCGCAAACCGGGCGACAAGGTCACCATCTCAGGGCCTTACGGCGAATTTTTTATCAAAGAGAACAACCGGGAGATGATGTTTATCGGTGGAGGTGCAGGCATGGCGCCGATGCGCTCACACATCTTCCACCTCTTCCACACTGAAAAAACCAACCGTAAAGCATCATTTTGGTATGGAGGAAGGTCGTTGCGTGAGCTCTTCTATATCGATGAGTTTGAAGCTATCGAAAAAGATTTTCCGAACTTCAACTTTCACGTCGGGCTCTCCGAACCAAAGCCTGAAGATAACTGGACAGGCCACACCGGTTTTATACATCAGATAATCCTCGATGAGTATCTTAACAAACACCCAGAACCGGAGGAGATCGACTATTACCTCTGCGGCCCGCCACAGATGAATGATGCTGTATTCAAAATGCTTGATGAGCTTGGTGTTCCTGACGAAAATATCGCATTCGATGACTTCGGTGGTTAAATATTCATCGGCTACAACACTGCTCTTTGCAGCTTTACTCCTGTATGCCTGCAACAGAGGCGTTGCTCCTGTTGCCATCAAAATCCAGGGAGAGACGCAGGGCACATACTACTCTATCACTTACTACGACACACTACACCGCGACTTCACACAACAGATAGACTCCATCCTTGAAGCTGTTGACAACTCTGTCTCCGTTTACAAACCAAACTCTGTCATCAGCAGGCTGAACCGCAATGAGGAGATTCTTCCGGATGAGATCTTCACCGCCAACCTCAACATAGCATACCAGGTCTCCAAAGCCTCCAATGGAGCTTTCGACTGCACCATCGGCAACCTTATTGAGGCCTGGGGATGGGGCTTCAGCAAAAGGGATTCTATCACACCTGAATTGATTGACAGCCTCAAAGCAATAAGTGGCTATGAGCGCGTAAGCATCGGTGCTGACGGTCGACTAGTGAAAGATGACCCGTCCATAACCATCAACTTCAACGCCATCGCTCAGGGCTACACCAGCGACCTCATCGCACAGTTTCTTACTGCAAAAGGCGTCACAGATTTTCTGGTGGATGTGGGCGGAGAACTGGTTGCAAGCGGGCAAAAACCTGACGGCACATTGTGGAACATCGGAATAGAACTACCGTCTGAAGAGAGTGCAGACATCATCAGCCTTGACAGCCGTCCGGTGAAAGCCTTGCTTACCATTACCGGCAAAGGCATCGCCACTTCGGGCAACTACCGCAAGTTCTATGTTGAAGACGGTCTGAAGTTCAGCCATACTATCGACCCCAAAACAGGATATCCTGTAACACACTCAATGCTCAGTGCCACTGTGGTTGCCGAAAACGCCACCCTCGCTGACGCCTGGGCAACAGCATTCATGGTGCTTGGGATGGAAGAGTCTAAAAAATTTCTAAAGAAACACCCGGAACTCGAAGCCTACTTTATATATTCCGACGAGAAAGGTATTGACCATACCTGGATCTCTCCGGGATTGAAAGAGTCAATTATTGAGCAATTATAAATTTGCTAATTCACAAATTTGCTAATTATCATTCTTACAGTTCCCCTCTCCTTCCGGGTCAGATTTGCATCCGCATGGCATAGGTTTGCCGGTGGCAGGATCCACACTGCCACAGCTCTTCTTGAACTCACCGCCTTTAACCAGAAACATTTTGATGCCAATGGCAACAAATGCTATAGCTACCAGAATTATCGCGATGAGTATTACTTTGAGGTTCATTGTTGATTCTCCTTTTCCGATAAATTAAACAATCCAACAGCGTGGTTGTTCGTAAATAAATATGCTTTTCAGTCTGGATTAGTAAAATGGTGGCAGAACAGTGCTGTTGCGATTGCGGCATTGAGTGACTCCGCACTCTCCAAAGGCATGGCTCTCCTTCCGGCGGGTATCGTCACCCTGCGTGTACAAAGAGCAAGTGATACCGAGGATATCCCTTCCGATTCATTGCCGATGACAATAATTGCCGGAAACGACGGCTTCACCTCCGTCAAACGCTCACCATCCATCACGGCGGCATACACCTCCGGCTTTCTCTCCTGCTGTATGTTCAGAACATCCGGTAAAGGCATTACTGCACTGTGCACCCTGAACACCGAACCCATGGATGCCTGGACAACCTTTGGTGAGTAAAGATTTACGGATCCGGGCGAGGAGATAACCTGATCAATGCCAAACCAGTCGGCAATGCGGAGTATCGTCCCCATATTGCCCGGGTCACTGATACGATCACAATAGAGTGTCAATCGTGAGTCAGGCAGAGGGGGTCTGTCCTGAGGCACCTCCAGCAATGCAATAACCCCTTGCGGTGAACGCAGAGCCGACATCCGTCCGAGCTCCTTTTCGCTGCAAAGGGTTAGCTTATCCCCTGCCTGATTGGAAAGGTCCGTGTTGTTCTCAGACCATTTGTCTGTTGCAAAGATCTCAAGGTAGGGAAAACCTGTATCGAGAAGCTCCCGGATGATCTTGCTGCCTTCAGCAAGAGTCTGACTGTAAAGCTCCCGGAACTTCGGGTTTTTCAGCGATGCTATCCTCTTAATCTTTGCTGCAGAGATCATTACTCAGCATACACCTCGAAGGTGATTACAGCCTCAACCTCCTTGTGCAACCTGATCTTTGCCTGGTAGGTTCCCAGGTCCTTCACGCTGTCGCCATCAACAAAAATCTTCTTGCGGTCAATCTCCAGATCATGCTGCTCCTTCAGAGCTTCGGCAATCTGTATGTTGTTAACTGAACCGAAAATTCGTCCTGCACTGCTAGCCTTTGCGGCTATACGCAACTGAAGCCCGTCAAGCGCCTGGCCGATGTTCTCTGCATCAACTTTAATTTTCTCAGCCTTGTGAGCCTTCTGCTTCAGATTCTCTGCCAGCACCTTCTTTGCCGAAGGTGTCGCTACTATCGCGTAACCCTTCGGGATAAGGTAGTTCCTTGCATAACCATCCTTCACCGTGACCAGGTCGTTGGTGAAACCTAAACTGGGGATATCCTGCTTTAAGATTATTTCCATGATTCTTCTCCTCCTCTATTTAAGTAAATCACCAACATAAGGCATTAGGGCAAGATGACGTGCACGCTTTACCGCCTGTGCTATCTTGCGCTGATATTTCAATGATGTACCGGTGATCCTGCGGGGTAAAATCTTACCCTGCTCATTCACAAACTTCATCAGGAAATTGGCATCCTTGTAATCAATATACTTTATTCCGCTCTTCTTGAAACGGCAATACTTCTTTTTCTTGGTGTCTAAGGCTATCGGTGTCAGATATCTTATTTCGCTATCCTGTTCTGCCATTGTCTTCTCGTTTTAATAGGTTTAACATTTACGATTCTTCAACATTTACTTCCGGGCTCTTCTCCCGCCTCTTCTTCTCATTGTATGCTATCGCATGCTTGTCAAGAACAGTGGTAAGAAAACGGATAACACGCTCATCACGCCTGAATGCAACTTCAAGTTCATGTATCAATGACCCTTCTGCTTCAAACTCAACAAGGTGATAAAATCCGGTGGATTTTTTCTGAATCGGGTATGCCAGCTTGCGCAAACCCCAGTTGTCCTCGTAAATGATCTTTGCCCCTTTCGCAACGAGCAAATCAGAGAACTTCTTTACCGCTTCCTTCATCTGTTCTTCAGACAAAACGGGAGTTAAAATGAAAACGGTTTCATACCTGTTAATCATCTGATTTGATTTTAATTAATTAATAATGAATTCTCCATCCAAAAATGGAGTGCAAAGATACACCTCTTTTTTTGAAAACACAAACAGGTTTGAGAAGAACGGTATAATCTTTTTCTAAATCCAAATCAGGCCTCAGCCTCATAAAGCATAGCAATGCCGCCGGAGAGAGACTGGTAGTCAGCATTCACAAAGCCAGCAGTTTTCAGGAGACCCACCAGGGCATCCCCGTAAGGAAACTGCTGCACCGAGTCGGGCAGGTAGTTGTATGCATCCGGGTGTTTTGAGATGAGCCTGCCGATCAGTGGCAATACTTTGCCGAAATATGTCCTGTATATCAGTCTGACAAGCCGGTTTCGGGGCATCGAAAACTCCAGCACCAGCAGCTTGCCTCCGGACTTCAGCACCCTTCTTATCTCGCTGAGGCCCTTCTCCAGATCCCAGAAGTTCCTCACGCCAAACGCCACCATGGCAGCGTCAAACGAGTCGTCAGGAAACGGCAGCTCCTCTGCTTCAGCCCTCTGGAAGGTGATCCTTTCCGACAGCCCTTTACGTTCTACTTTGCGCCTTCCCGCATCCATCATTTTCTCTGCAATGTCGGTTGCAGTGATTGTTGCCCTGGTTCTCAGTGCAGCCGCTATCGCCAGGTCACCGGTGCCCGTGGCCACGTCCAACAAAGCCATTTCAGTGTCGCTGTTCAGCCGCCTGATGAGCCTCCTGCGCCAACGCCTGTCGACACCAAATGAGAGCAGGTGATTCAGCAGATCGTAACGTCCCGAGATGTCGTTGAACATCTCCTCTATCTTCTCTCTGTTGCCGCTCTCTGTTGGTGAATCCATTCTCAATCTGAAATATTTATGGTGACAGCCTGTCTATTCTCCACACCCCGTTCTCAGATGTGTAGAGAAACCGGTCGTGGAGACGGTTCTCACGTCCCTGCCAGAACTCAAACGCGGAGGGCTTCACGACATAGCCTCCCCAGTGGTCGGGACGTGGTATCTCCCCATCAGCAAACTGCTTCGAAAACATTTCCATCCGCGCATCCAGGTCGGCACGTGAGGCTATCACCTTGCTCTGCTCACTCACCCATGCTCCCAGCCTGCTGCCCTCAGGCCTGAGTCTGAAATATCTGTCTGCCTCTTCATGACCTGTCCGGGTCGCAAAACCCTCGATACGCACCTGACGCTCCAGCCCAAGCCAAAGAAAAAGCAGCGAGACATAAGGATTCTGCTCTATCTCCAGTGCCTTGCGACTGTTATAGTTTGTGTAAAACGAAAAACCCTCATCAGTAATATCTTTCAGCAGCACTATCCGTGACGACGGCCTTCCTGATTTGTCCGCCGTGGAAAGAGTCATGGCATTGGGTTCAGGCAAGTCAGCCTCAACAGCCTGATTGAACCATAACCTGAACTGCTCCATCGGGTCGTTTCTGAGATCACTCCTCCTTAGTTTTCCGAGCATATATGTCTCCCTGAGGTCTGCCGGCTTCTTTGTCATTTTTCTATTATTTGTCGGATAACCAATAAACAAACAAGTTGTGCCGATGTTTACTGCCTACTCATCCGTGAGTTGCCTGCAAGCCTCCTTAAGCAGTTTCTCCCTGTTGACTGGCACCACACCAACCTCTTCGCAAACGAGCCCTCCGGCGAGGTTACCAATTGCTGCAAGCTGCACCGGGGTGATGCCTGAGGCGAGACCCAGAGCTGCCACGCTGATAACAGTATCACCGGCACCCGACACATCAGACACCTCGCGCACATGTGCCGGCATTCTCAATCCCTGGCCTTCATGACTTACAAAGATGCCCTCGCTCGAAAGTGTTATCATCACGATCTCTATCTCCTGCGAAATTTGCAACCTCTCAACAGCTTCACGAAATGCGGACTCATCACCCGGTGAAGAACCTCCCATGACCGCCTCCACGAACTCCTTCAGGTTCGGCTTGAAGAGTGTGACATTCCGGTAATCTGTGAAGTGCCGCCGCTTGGGATCTACAGCAACCGGGATATCCAGCTCACCGGCAATCGAAGTAACCCCGGCTATCAGCTCCTTTGTAATCAACCCCTTATCATAGTCCTGGAAAATGACAACATCCCACTTCTCACCCCTGAGCTTCTTGCGCAGCTTCTCCATAAACACCTCAGCATCACCGGCAGAGAGGTGATCCGTAACCTCTTCGTCAACCCGCAACATCTGTGTGCGGTTGCCGAAGATCCTGAACTTGGTGGTGGTGATCCTTGATTCACTCTGCATGATCCCGCCGCAGTCGAGGCCTTCAGCCTCCATAAGCGCAATGAACTCATTTCCCCGTACGTCATTGCCAACAACAGAACAGAGAACCGCCTCAGCACCCAATGCCTTCACGTTCAGTGCTACGTTGGCGGCTCCGCCAAGCCGGCTGCTGCGATGTGTCACAGCCACAACAGGTACAGGTGCCTCAGGAGAGATGCGGTCAACGCTGCCCCACAGATAGGCGTCCACCATTACATCCCCTATCACCAGAACCCGTTTCTGATGAAACTCCCGGAAGAGTTCATCAAGGGCCTCCCTGGTGAAGTGCTGCATATCGTTGTTCTCAGGGTTCATCCCGGACATATTTTTCTGGTTAAACAAGTTTTTCAAGCGCCCTGAAAATGCGCTGCACAGCCTCCCCAAGCTCCTCCTTCGAGGTGGCATAAGAGAGACGCAGGCATTCCGGTGACCCGAATGCATCACCAGGAACCATAGCAACATGTGCTTCGTTGAGGAGGTACATACTCAGATCTCCGGCATTGCTGATAATGGCCTCTCCGCTCCTTTTGCCAAACCAGGCACTCACATCTGGGAACAGGTAGAATGCACCCCGGGGTACATTCACCTTAAAGCCTGGGATCTCTTTCAGTAGTGATATCAGGTAATCCCTCCTTTCCTGGAAAGCCTTCTTCATCTCTTTGAGTTCTGCCGTCAGCTCCGGATCAGCATTGAGGGCAGCGATGGCTGCACGCTGGGAAATAGAGCAGGTGCCCGAGGTAACCTGCCCCTGCAGCTTATCACAAGCTTTTGCGATCTGAAGTGGAGCCCCCATGAAGCCAAGCCTCCAGCCAGTCATCGCGAAACCCTTCGAAACACCGTTTATGGTGATCACACGGTCACGGATGTTTTCAAACTGAGCAATCGACTCGTGGTTGCCGACAAAATTTATATGCTCATAGATCTCATCAGCAATAACATAAATATTTGGATGCGAAGCCAGTACATCTGCTATGGCTTTCAGCTCATCTCTCGAGTAGACAGAGCCCGATGGGTTGCAAGGGGAGGAGTAGATAATTGCCTTGGTCTTCGGAGTGATGGCCTTTTTGATTTGTTCTGGAGTGACTTTGAAATCCGTACCTATGCCTGTAGGAATAAAAACCGATTTTCCTCCTGCGAGTTTGATAAGCTCCTTGTAGGAAACCCAATAAGGTACCGGCACCAGCACCTCATCCCCGTCGTTGATGATGCTGAGCATGGCATTGGCGATGCTGTGCTTTGCCCCTGTAGATACCACAATCTGCTCCGGGGTGAATTCCAGGCCGTTGTCACGTTTGAACTTATGGCAAATTGCCTGGCGCAGGTCAAGGTAACCCGATACCGGGGTGTAACGCGTGAAGTTCTGGTCCAGCGCCTCCTTTGCAGCATCCTTGATGAAACCCGGCGTGTTGAAGTCCGGCTCCCCTATGCTGAGGTTGATAACACGATGGCCCTTCGCCGTAAGCTCTCGGCTCATCCGCGCCATGGCAAGCGTCTCCGACTCGGCCATCTGATTGATTCGGTCTGATAAAATATTCATCTTAAATCTGTTTTTTAAAATTGATACACTTATTAGAATTGTAAAAAAACGAACAACCTGAACACGAAAAATCATAACGACCCCGGTTCAGGATTGCAGGCAAATATAAGATGAATTGTTGAATATTTTTTGTCCGAATATCAAATCTCCTGTTTTGTGCTTCGGGAGACTTAATCCGTCCTCTTGGCTTTAACCTTTATACTATAGGAGGTTAAAATACCACCGGTAAGGCCGCTTATGAGAACATCCCCGAGCCGGAATTTGGTAATGACCTCGCAGTTTCCGTCACCCGGAGTGTTGACACTTGTCCTGCCTATAGGAAGAATCCCCCAGAAAAGCCAGAATTGCTTTCCCTGGGCATAAGTGTACTCCCTGCCATCGATCTCCTTATAAGCTCCTACACTTGTTTTTGTCATCATACATGACGACATCAATGCGGTCAGCATAACTGCTGTAAAAAAAATGAAAAGAAAAGATCTGATTTTTTTCATCGGCTTGTGTTTTGGTTATTGGATATTGCAGCAACAGAAGAATCATAATAGAGCAGTACAAATATAAACTTATATCGCAAGTATCCAAATTTGATGTTTTGATGGCTGGATTTATTGCATCTCAGGAAAAGATGGCTGGCATGCTCCTGTTATAGTCCTGGCTAACAAAGATGTGAATAAAGAGTAGCACGGGGTGGTACCACAAATCGGAAATTAGTTAGATGGAAAAATCAGCTTTTGACACCTCAAAAAAGATTTAGCCCATTTCTTGCCTGAAGTTTAATACAATAGAAAAAAGCCATCACTTTTATGATGGCTTTATGGTTGGTGGGAGCTACTGGATTCGAACCAGTGACCCCCTGCTTGTAAGGCAGGTGCTCTGAACCAGCTGAGCTAAGCTCCCAGGATTTTACAGAACGGGGCTGCAAAGGTATATTCTTTTTTGATACAGCAAAAAAAATTAAAAGAAAAATATTCTTTAATCCTCATTTTTGTGTGATGATATAATGTTGCATTAAAGAACAGGTATTAAAAAATAAAAATTTTTCAATACACATCCTGGAGCAACCTATTACTTTGCTTATGCATCTAATGCAATTAATTAACTTAAATGCTACTGGCAATGAAAACTTTATTTCTCCTCCATGCCCTCCTGTTGTGGGCTTTGATGACTCTTTCAGGACAGCCTTTTGATTTCAGGATGCCCAACACCAACTTCCTCCTCGTCCCGGGTGGCGGATTTGAAAGCCAAGCATGGGTCGATGTTCCACCGGGGGATTCGGTAATTCTTTCAACAACTGCCGGAACCGGACTAATGGCACTCTTCCAGCCATCAACTGTAAAGCAATCCCGGTATGTGTATCTTGTGGTGATATCCGTCGACAGTGCACTCGTTCAGAATCAGAGCCTGACAGTCTGTGCCCGCTGCAGCAATGACAGCATCACCAAGACCCTTCAAATCAGCAATGCAAACAACGGCCATGGTTTTTATCTGGTCGACTCCGCCCGCACATTGCTCGACACCGCTTTCAAATACCTGAAGCATGCCCTCCCTGCACAAAAGATCTACATTAACTACATCCACCAGCTACCCTGGACTGCGTGCTTCCCCTACCCGCCCCTGCTGATTGTCACTCACCACCTCTTCGTTTACGACAACTGGAGAGCAACTGTGTTATGGCATAACATGATACCCCCGCATGATTGGTCGAAGATCTTCATCTATAATGAAGAGGTTGACACCTGTTATGGTGTAAAGATTGACACCTGGGGTGACTTCAGTATAATCCCATGCGAGATAATGCATTACAATCAACAGGATACAATCATGAACCTTCCGGAAATTGCTGAAAGTGACCTGTTCAGTTTGTGTCCCAATCCTGCCGGCGACAATTTGTACATCAGCCTCAGGGAGGGTGTCAGTTTTCCTGTCGGATTAACAGTACTGAATATAGCCGGCCGTATAGTACAGAGAGTTGAATTAACTGACCGGGAATCCACCATTAATCTTGAACAACTTGCTGCCGGCATCTACATTGTGAAAGTGTGCACCCCTGAGGGATGCACAGCAACCAAAGTAGTTAAAAGATAAACTGCCGGATATTGAAGGTTTCTTCTTTTCCGGAGTCATAATGAGGCTACATCGGTTTCACCGGAACGCAGATATCGACGATGAACCTGCCATCTTTAGGTTCTTCGGGATACATCTCGAAGCAGGGCTTGTCGTCCGGTTGGTAGCCGCTGGCAGGAAACCATGATGCGTAGAGCCACTGCCAAGCTTCTCCC